>Ga0209208_10009231_pt1 | contig 13002 bp, 14 predicted proteins | sample S1TSphfallax_3_FD_187694 | JGI IMG/M metagenome (GOLD analysis project Ga0209208, IMG submission 187694) | Host-associated microbial communities from peat moss isolated from Minnesota, USA - S1T2_Fd - Sphagnum fallax MG (SPAdes) (version 2) | ecosystem: Host-associated > Plants > Peat moss >...
ACCCAGTATGCCTCCGGCGCCCACGCGAGTTTTCCAGACGATGCGGCCTCGGTCGTCGGGATCGAGAGCCCACACGATCCCTGATTTCTGTCCGATCGTTAGCACGCGCTTGCCATCTGGCAGCGTGATGAGATTGGGCGAAGCGCCAAAGTCGTAATCTGGTCCGTGAGGTTCAGGACAGTTGGTCTTGTCCGTGGAAAGGCAGGCCGCATTGCCCATGTCGGCCTTCAACAACTGCCGCTTCCACAGGATTTTTCCGCTATCCAGGGAAAGTGCGAGGACTGAATCGCTGGTATCCGTCGCGGGCGCCGAGTGGTTGTCGCCGGTGCCGACGTATAGCAGCCGTCGGAGACGATCAATGGTTGGGCTCGACCAGATCGACGCGCCCGAGGGGCCCCAGAGCTGAGTGCCGATGCGGTTTTTGGCGAACGGTCTCGCATCAGGGATTGTGTAAGTGATCCACAGTGTCTTTCCCGTCGCGGCATCCAGCGCGATGACGGCACCTCGGCCTTTGCAGCACTCGAACTTGGGGTCCGCGGCTGAGCTGTCGTCGCCGCCCGAAATAGGTACATAAAGGCGTCCCTCGTAGAACGCCGGAGCTCCCGTAATCCCGGCCCTCGGCCCATTGTCCGGCGTCACCCGCCATAGCAATTTGCCGGTTGCCGCATCGACCGAATATACATTGGCGCGACGGTCGCCGAATAAGGCGACGTCGGACTTGCCGATGCGCGCGACCGTAATCGCCGTTCGGACACCCGTGCTGGCGGTGTAATCCCAGTAGTAACAGCCGGTCGTGGCATCGATGGCATAGACATGTCCGTTTTGGCTGCCAACGAAGACACGGCCTCCGACTATCGTCGGTTGGCCAAAAACCGCGACCGCCCCTGGAAAGCCGAAGGCCCAGGCGACCTCGAGCCTGTTCAAGTCGGCTGCCTTGATCCCCGGGTCTCGCTGGAAACGCCAGTTTTCGGGATTGGCGCCCCAACCGTTGAACGACGATCCGTCCATTGGCGATAAGGGAGTACTGCTTGCGCAGCGCCCGGCCATTGCCGCCTCATCCGTGAGCTTCCTACCGGTCAGGTATTCCGCCACCGATACTCGCTGCGCGGGCGAGAGGGGCATGCCTTGCGGCTGCATTATTCCGCTTGTCAGTGCCCCAACGATGAAGCTGGGCGACATTGCATGCAGTGAGGCCGTTCCCGGCGCGCGGGTTGCCGGATTTTCATGGCAGATCGCACAGTGCTCTTGGAAAACCGCTTTGCCCACATCCGCAGCAGGTTGGGCTGATTGTGCCCCGGCGATGTTGGCGCCTGCCATTGAGGCAGACAGCACAATGGTGGCACGGCGTATTATCGACGTGAGATTCATGTGGTGGTTCTCCCCAGCCGCCATCATATCCCCATGCTGACCCGGGCGTCACAGCACCTCTACGCCATTGTGGCCAGCGTTTACCGGCCGGATCATTGCATGGCGCGACAACGTCAGTCAAAAATCCATTGTGAGCTGATGCCTTGGCGGGTTGGGCGCTGTCGGTCGAGAATACCCACCTATCCGACCAAGGCAAGTACTGCGCCGTGGTCACGCTGGCCGGTATCGGCTCCTGTCGAATACCTCGCGCGCGCAACGATCCCACGGCGAACGCGGACGAGCAGGGAGGCGCAGCGGCACGTGTCTGCGAGATCTTCGACACGACTTGCGACCGATTACTTCAATTGCTAGGGCTCGTCGAAGCCGTAGCCGAGAGCTTGCACGTCAACCACAACGCCGTCTTCGATTCGAAGACGTTCCATCAAGGTATTGGGACCGAAATTGTACGTCCAGTACTCGACTTGAATGTCCGATCCGACCCTGGTCACTCGACCGTTATTGTCCACCGTAGTTGCCGAGCCGCGGAATTCCGTGGTTCTTTCAACTTGCGAAGGGGGGCCGCACAACGAGGTAACCTCGAGGCTGCTGCTTCCCTGGTCGATGATTTTGTTGCCGCAGCGCATGCCCGCGTATGCCAGGCCGGGTAGGATCAGGGTCGCTAGGAACGTCGATACCAATGCGGCAACTGACGCAGATTGTCTATTCATGCCTTCTGTCCTCCGCGAGTTCGCATGTAGATTTCCGACTGCGCGCGGTTACTCGCTTACTCCGTGCGCCGAGTCCAATTCTCTACGCAAGATCCGTGCCCAATCGGCTATTGCCGTGCGGGCAGCCGCCTCGAAGTCGCCGCGACGAGCGAGGTGTAGCCATGGTGCATGCGGATCCTCCTTGGTGTCGACGACGCGTGCGATCAGTGCGCCAGTCGGAGCATCCCGTAGCTCCGCGACAAGACGCATCTCCGCGACGGAGACCGCATAGGGACGCCCGGTCGCCGAGGAATCGGGAGAAGCCGGAGCGTTGACGTAGAGGTCGCGAATCTCAGCCCTGATACGCAGCACACCCGCGCCCTCGCGGTTGACGAGAGTGTAGCGATGGGAACTCGTCAGTTGTTTCTCCAGTTCCCCTTTGACGAGCGTACTCAGTCCGTGTCTGATCTCCTGCTTCTCTTCCGCGGTAACTGGGCCGCCTGCGCGATCCGACTTGAGGCTCTTGCCGAATGAAATTTCCACCGGATCCAGCATGACCTTGTCGTAGGCGCTCAAGTCGATACCGGGACGTGCGAACACGTAATCGAGCCCAGGCACCTTGATTGACTCCAAGCCTTCAGCGGCCGCAGCCTGGTCCGCCGGGGTTTGCTGCGCCCCTTCGACGGCGAAGCTGCTCAGTGCGAGCGTGGCGGCGATCAACAGTGTTGACGTCTTCATCGCTTCTCCCCCGAACACGTCAGTAAATCCGCGCATGACATCCCGAGCCGAGAATAGCTCAGATCATTAAGGAACGCATCAGCCGATCTGGACGACGTCCGAGAACGTAGACTCATCTGGCGTCGGCGGCGGTGAGTCGCGCGGACGCGCGAGTCTCGACTACTGCGCGCGACGTGATCTGCAAGGATGGGACAAGCTAGGAATTCGTAACGAGCGCAATTCACTGAGGATGGAGTTCTCGCGTCATGTAAATGCGCTCTCTATTGCAGACTCGCCCGATCATGTTCGTCGACTGGCGCGGGCGGTGTTCGCGCAGTACGCAAGTGACCGGACCAGCGGGAGCTACCGATTCATTCCGACGGAGCGAGTTCTTACCGGTTTGATGCAAGCAGGCTACGTACCGGTGGATGCGGGGCAGACGCATGCGAAGTACAATGAGGCACATACCCGCCGCGTGGTTCGATAACGGCGGCGATTCGAAACGCTTCGGCTGAAGGACTCGATGGCGGAGGTGGTTTTCCTGGATAGCCACGATGGGACAGCGGGTCTTATTTGCGGTCCTTGAGATGCGCTGTCAGCTGCTGATGGAATCGTGTCAGATCGGCCGCCGAATGAAACTCCGGGACATCGTATTCAGTCCTGTGAAGTCGCTGACCGTCAGCAGCTCAGCGGATAGGAATTTCAAACCACCAGTCCGAACCAAGTCTGCCTATCTCGATGCGCTAGGTTGCGCGTAACCAGCCTTATGTGGCGTCCAAGCTTAGGAGCCGCGTACCTTGCTTGGGCTAATCGGGCTGCCGGTGCGCCTCCGTCGCGCAGGGTGGCTTCCCATTCGCCTTGGTCCAGGCCGCGGCGACGCGCGGCATCGCGAGTAGGGCGCGCAGGTGATCGGCCTTCGCCTTGCCCATGTCTCGGTGTGCCTCGCGCTCGGTGAGCTCGACGTCATGGCGCGCGAAGGCTTCGAGCAAGGCATTGAGCGGCGCCTGGCAGCCGAAGTCGACCATGGTCCCCGCCCAGTCGAAGATCGCAAGGTCGAAGCGGTCGCGGATATGCATAGGGCAAGGCTGCCAGCGGCGCGCGCAGTCTGCACCTTTCGTGAGTGCGAACCCTTCCTAGTCCGCCGAGCCCATGACGAATGCCAAAGCGACGTTCAGTCGCGCGATATCCCAGTCGGGTAAACGGCCGACTCGGCGGCCAATTCGCTCACGGCGAACCGTGTCTGGTTTATCGGTCATGACCTGCGATCGCAGTCGTGACCCGTTGCTCTCGGTCGGATCGATCGTGACGCGAAAATCCGGTGCATCAGTCGATTCGGAAGTCAGTTGGCAGATGACCACCGATGCGTGCTCGGCCGGAATCGCATCCGTCTGCACGATCACCGCGGGTCGCGGCTTGCCATCGTCGCCGGTAGCCGCGACGGTGACAACGTCGCCGCGCTTCATTGCGCGTCAAATTCCGAAACGGCTTCGATTCCTGTCGATCGAACCATTAGGGTTGTGAGCGGCCGATAGTATTCCGCTCATGATTGACTGGGAATACTCATGACAATAGAATGGAATCATGAAAACCACTGTTAATATTCCCGACAGCGAGCTTGCAGACGCTATCCGATTCACCAATGCGAAGACGAAGCGCGAGGCAATCGTCACCGCGATTCAGGAATTCAATCGCCGCAAGCGTATGGCCGAACTCACCAAGCACGCCGGAACCTGCAAGGATTTGCTGAGCGTCGAGGAACTCTTGCAGCAACGCCGCAAGGGCTGAGTCGTCATGATCCTGGTCGATTCATCCTCCTGGATTCACATGCTGCGACTCAATGGAGACACGGCTGTCCGCGAGCGGGTAACACGCGCACTCGAGGCCGGCGAGGCCTGTTGGTGCCCAATTATCCGCTTGGAGTTATGGAATGGTGCAGGTGGCGATCGTGATAAGAAAGTGCTTAGAGACTTCGAACGACTGCTGCCGGAGCTCGCCATCGACGATGCAGTATGGAGTCGCGCCTTCGATCTCGCACGACGCGCGCGTGCAGCCGGTATTTCGGCCCCCGCCACGGACATCTTAATCGCTGCCTGTGCGCGGCAACACCAAGTCGAACTCGAACATGCCGACTCGGATTTTCTACGCCTCGACGAGCTTCAGCATTAGGGACTGAAGCTGCTCTAGCTTGCTGAAAATCAAGGATTGGCCGGCCACACGATCCCCATGTCCGCGATACCGGCGCTTGGATGACCATCGCGCTGCGCGGGCCTGAACCTGACCGGACGCAGGGCATCGACACAGAGTTTGTCGAGGTCTGGGGAACCCGTGGACTGTGTTACGGTGATTTGATCGGCGCTGCCGGCTGGCGTGACCGTGAGGTGAGCACGACAGACGCTGCTCTTCATGGGCAGCAGCGAGTCGGGAGCGCGACCGATGTTCAAGCTTTGATCCGGCGCGGGGATCGCAATCGGCTCCTCGGTCATTGGCGCTTGTGGCTGCCCGGGAGTCTTATTCGTCCGCAGACGGAATGCGATGGGGATTACCCCCCAGGTGCCAATCGCGCTGCCATTTTGCGTCGCCGGGACAAACTTCATGACCGCCACCGTCCTCTGGCAAGCGTCGTCCATGCGGGGGTAACCCGAGGACTTGACGATTTGCGTCGCCGCGACCTGTCCCGTGCCCGGAATCCAGGCGAGTACATAGCATTGCGGAGCACTGACGACTGGACTGCCGGCACCCGTTTCCTCGCCCTTGATCTCCGCTGTAATCACGATCGTATCGAACAACGGGAATCCAGCAAACATCAGCGGCTCATGAGCAGCAGCGATAGGGTCTGGCCTTGCAGCCGCCACGGGATTGACGGGTGGCAATTGTGAGGATTCTCGGGCGTCGGCCTGTGCAAAAAAACCGTTCAGTGCAAGGAATAATGCGGCGACCGCCAATCTGCCACCGAGGCCTCCGCGAAGCACTTTTCCAAACCGCCCAATCGTCATGTCTCCGGTAACCTCCCTGTCAAGCTGCGAAATTTCAAGCACCAGCGGCCGCCCCACTAGGCAAGTCGCAGGATCGCCGCTCCACCCGCGATGACGCAAGCGGAGAGCACGCGCCACGGACCTACGGACTCTCGGAGTACGACGCTGGCGATGACGGTCGCAAACAAGATCGATGTTTCTCGCAGGGCAGCAACGACCGCAATGGGCGCGATCGTCATGGCCCACAAGGCGGCGGATAGGAATTTCAAACCACCAGTCCGAACCAAGTCTACCCATCTCGATGCGTTAGGTTGCGCCTAACCAGCCTTTTGTTGCGTCCAAGCTTAGGAGCCGCGTGGTTTGCCTGGAAAATTTGTCCGCCAGTAGGCTTCTGCGCAGAGCCTTTGGCCGTTGCCGGGCCACCCAGCCAGCGAGCCGCGCCGCCCGCATGGCGCCCACGCCGGACTTCGCTGCAGCTTAGGACAAGCGGGCCCCTACCGGCTCGCTCACCGGTCTATGAAATCGGGGCTCATCCTTGAGTTCACAGCAGGCTGGACTGCGCAGGCGGCCCGCGCTTCCTAAGCGGCAGCTCGCTCTGATGCTGCTCCGGCGCAGCACGCTCCAGGTGCGACAGGATCTTCGCAATGAGCTGCGGCTCCTCGATGCTGGCGATCATCTTCAGCTCCCCACCGCAGCGCGTGCAGCTCTCGATCTCGACACCGAACACTCGCTTCAGCCGTCGCGCCCAACTCATCGCCACATGCCGCGGCGTCGATGGCTTGGTCGGATCCGCGCCAGACACCAGCGGCGGCGCTGCACCACGGCCCCGCTGCGCCGCCGTCACCGCCGACCGATACGGACTGTGCGGGGCAAACACGCCGTGATAGCGCGTCGAGTGCATCCGCGGCTTAGGCACCAGCGCAGCGAGGCGCGCCATCAGATCCAGCGGCTCGAGCACGATGTGAGTCGTACCATCCCGATACGGCGTCTTGAGCGTGTAGCGCACCTGGCCCGATGCCGTCAGCGCCAGGCGCTCGATGGCCACCGGCGGCCGGCTCACATGGCGGCACAGTCGTTCGAGCTTCTCACGCTCATTCGGCGCAATGTCCATACCGGCGTGCAAGGAGAACCCGCCCGCGCGGGCGGCACCGTTCGGCTCGCCTTCCGGTCCCTGCAGTCGAGGCGCAACCGTCTGCCACGCGGCTCCTAAACTTGGACGCCCCAAAAGGCTGGTTACGCGCAACAAGCTTGTGGGCAGCCTTGGACCGGACGGGCGTTTGAAATTCCTATCCGCCCAGCAGGTTTCCGCGGTATCGTCGCGAAATACAATCCACCCGTGGCACGCACTCGACAAAGCCTTGAGGTCAGCAACTTGATCGCTGGTCAGTAGCCTTGGGTAATCCGACGACACCCGCTCCCGCCGTATTCTTGAGCTACGCCTCCGACAATGCATCGGCGGCGGAACGGATTGCCGCGGCGCTCCGGGACGCGGGCATCGAGGTATGGTTCGATCGGGCGGCGTTGCGCGGCGGTGATGCCTGGGATGCCGAAATCAGACGGCAGATCAAGTCGTGTACGCTGTTCATTCCGCTGATCTCTCGCGAAACCCGCGCGCGCGGTGAAGGCTACTTCCGGCTCGAGTGGAAGCTGGCGGTCGACCGCTCCCACCTCATGGCACACGACAAGCCGTTCATCGTTCCGGTCGTCATCGACGAGGTAGCGCAAGCGGACGCCCGCGTTCCAGAGCGGTTTTCGGAGGTGCAGTGGACCCGTCTGCCTGCGGGCGAGACATCACCGGCGTTCGTCGCCCGCATCAAATCGTTGCTCGACAGTGATGCATCCGCCTCACCGAGCGGCGGCGAGCGCCCGCCCGCGGGCGCCACGGTACGCGCCGCTGCTCGCGAGAGCGCGGCGGCGGAAGGGAATCGGCGTCGTGTGCATCGACTGTGGGCGCTCATCGCGCTTGCCGTCGCCGTCATTGCCGGCATGGTGTTTCTCGCCATGCGCGGCCGACCGGGATCGCCACCCGTGACCGCGGCCTCGATGTCCGCAGCCGACCAGACCCTGTCGGCAGCCGATCAATCGATGCCGGCGGCCGGCCCGGCTCGGACGAACACCTCGGCGCCGGCGCCCGCTGCCTTCGCGATCCCGGAGAAATCGATCGCGGTGCTGCCCTTCGTGGACATGAGCGAGCGGCACGATCAAGCCTATTTCTCCGACGGGCTGGCCGAGGAACTGCTCGACCGCCTCGCGCAAGTGCCGGATCTGAAGGTCGCCTCGCGCACCTCGGCTTTCTATTTCAAAGATAGACCGGCCGACGTCGGTACGATCGCGGCCCGGCTGCGTGTCGCGCATGTTCTGGAGGGCAGCGTGCGCAAATCCGGCACGACCCTGCGCGTGACCGCGCAGCTGATCCGCGCCGACAGCGGCTATCACGTCTGGTCCATGACCTACGATCGCGACGCCAGAGACGTGTTCAAGATACAGGACGACATTGCCGCGGCGGTGGTCGATGCACTCAAGGTCCGGCTTCTCGCGGGTTCCGCGGCGACCGACTTTCGACCGGCCAAGAGCACCACCTACGAGCATTACCTGATCGGTCGGCACCTGATGATGAGCCTGAGCCCGGAAAGTATGCCCGGTGCCATCAAGGAGTTCGACCAGGCCATTGCCCTCGAACCCGATTTTGGCCCGGCCTACAGCTGGCGCGGCGCCGCCGAGTTCACGCTCGGGCGCGAGGGCCGCGACAACGCCGCCGTCGCACGGGCTTTCCGCGATGTCGATCGGGGCATCGAGCTGGCGCCCCGCTACCCGCAGGGCTATCAGTTCCGGGCGTTCCTACGCGGCGCGCACGACCTCGACGTGGCCGGTGCCCAGGCGGACATCGAGCGGGCCCTGAGCCTCGATGCTGCCAACTCGGACGTGCTCACGAGCTACGCGATGGTTCTTGCGACGCGGGGACACCTCGTCGAGGCCATCGCCGCGGCCCAGCGCGCCGTGTCCCTCGATCCCCTGAAGATCATTGCATGGGGTAATCTCGGCAGCTTTTGGCTCGCGCTGGGCGATTATGCGAAGGCTCGCGACGCGGCCCAGCACGTGCTTGCCATCGATCCGCACTCGGACTACCAATCGCTGACCCTTCCGTTGTCGTACCTGCTCGAAGGCCAGGCGCAGCGAACCCTGGATCTCGCGAACCGGATGACGGACGATCACGACAAGCTGTTCCTGACCGCGCTTTGCGAGCAGGCACTCGGCCATCGGGACGCCGCCGGGACCGCAGCTACGCGGTTCATCTCGCAGTATTCGGACGATCTGTACGCCGTCGCGGAAATCCTCGCTTTCCGCGGCGATGTCGGCGGCGCGCTCGCCGCGCTGGGGCGGGCTCGAGCGGCACATCAGGACGTGCGCAGCGTCCGGTATGATCCGCTACTCAAGGGGTTGCGAGCCGATCCGGGTTACCTGCGGCTGCTCGCGGACTGGAAGATCCCCGACTGAATGCACGGCGTGCATCGACCGCATCGACCGTGAAGCGAAGCAATTCCGTCACTCCACGGAAGCGAAAGTGTCACTCCGGCCCCGTACATGCCCCGCATTCAGTCAGCCGTCGCAGCGCGCGCGTAAAATTGCGCGAGCGCTTCGCGCTCCGCGGCGGTCAAGCCTGCGGCGATCGTGCGCATCTGTTCATTGATGTCATTGCGACGTGACCCTTGGGCGAATGCGGCGGTTTCACGAACGAGGTAAGTGCGATCCTGGGATGCCAAGGCCGGCGCGCCCAACTTGTAGCCGTCCGGCCCGTGACAGGATCCGCAGGGCGCAATGCCACGGGAGGGATCGCCGGCGAACACGAGCCGCACGGCCGGATCGGCGGAGTGCAAGCTGCCGCCCGCGAATGGATTGCCGCGTCCCGTCAGGAACGGAAGTCCGGGCTGCGCCGCATAATACGCGGCGACGTCGGCGAGTCCTTGCGCGGACAGCGCGAGCGCGATGCCGTTCATGACGCCCCAGTCGCGCTTGCCGGAGCGGTAATCGGCGAGCTGCTTGTAGATCGCCGGCGCATCCATGCCGGCGAGTGTCGGCACGTCGGGGCTCGTGCTGCGGCCGTGCGCGCCGTGGCAGACTGTGCAATTCAAGGCGACGAACTCACCGCGGCCGACATCGCCGGACGCGATCGTCGCCAGCGTCGCGGGCGTCCAGGCGATATCGCTCGGTACGACGACCGCGGGCGCCGTGGCCCGCGTCGGGGCGGTGTCGGGCTTGAGACCGATGCTGCGACAAATTGCGGCCCAGAGGCCGAGGCGCGGACCCGCGGTGTTGCGGCCCACGACCATGAAACCCAGCACGAAGGCGAGCACGAGCGCAGCGGCGAGGCTCGCCCAACTGCGCCATGCCCAAGTTGTTTTGCCGGCAGCCATCATGGCGAGAGACCCTGAGGGGCCGGTCGCGTCACTTCATAGGCTGGCGCGGAGTGGGGCTTCAGCACGAACAGAAACTGCCCGATCGGATAGCCGTACGCAGCCAGCATGAGCACGAGGACCATCGCATTCCAGAGCGCAAAGCCGTTCAGAGCCGGCGCCACACGCGCGGCAGGATGGACCGCGAGCGCGTAGCGCAGCGGCGCGATCACGCTGCTCCGCGTGCCGCCCTGGGAACGCAGCAGCGTCAGCACCAGCAGCAGCGCCGACACCAAGAGCACTGCACCGCCCACGACCGAGACATCGACCCACGGCGCCCAGCGGGCGACGACCGGCATCGCGTAATCGAATGCCGCGACACGCCGCGGTTGGCCGAGCAACCCCGCGATGTGCCAGGGCACGGTCAGAATCAGCATACCGACGAACCAGGTCCACAATTGCCAGCGAGCCATGCGCTGCGAGCGCAGCGGCCGGCCCGTCAGCTGCGGCCAGAGTTCGTACGCGATCGCGAAATACATGATCACGACGGCGCCACCGAAGATCAGATGAAAATGCGCGGTGACCCACGAGGTGTTGTGGATCATCGAATTCATCGCATAGCTCATGTTGACCAGGCCGCCGAGTCCGCCCAAGCCCAGCATCACGAGCGACAGCCCGGTCGCGAGCACCATGGGCTCGTCCCAGGGCAGGGTGCGGATCCAGCCGAACAATCCGCGTCCGCCGCGCGCGCGTCCCGCGATTTCGAGGCTCGCGCAGATCGCGAACACCGTCATGAGCGTCGGCAGCACCACGAAGAACGTAAAAAATGCCTGCAGGAACTTGAAGCCGTCGCCATGCTCGGGGTCCGCGAACAGGTGATGCATGCCGACCGGCAGCGAGAACACCAGGAACATGATGAACACGAGGCGTGCCATGCGCTCACTGTAAAGGCGGCCGCCGGCCGCCGCGGGCAACAGCGTGTAGAACGCGATGTACGCCGGCATGAGCCAGAAGTACACGATCGAATGCAAGGTCACTGAGAACAAGGTTCGTGCGAGGCCGGCATCGATCTGCGTCGTCGCGCCGAAGACGGCCGGTCCGATCACGCCGAGTAACTCGGCCGCGACGCCGCTCGCTGACCAAACCCAAAGATACGCGGTCGCCGTGATTGCGAACATGGCGAGCGGCACAGGCTTGCCCGGGTTGTCGCGCTTCCAGCCCAGCATGTTCACGATCATGAGCACGACCCAGATCATCGACCCGCCGACGAGCAGGAACACGCCGAGGTAGTACCAGCGATTGGCGAGCAGCGGCGGATAAAACGTGTACAGCACGGTCGCGTGTCCGAGTAGCGTGACCGCGGCAGCGATCAGCGTTCCCACGAGACACACACCGAAGCCGAGCCAGGCCCAGGCGCGGCCGCGCAGCGGGCGCGCCAAGCTCGTCGCGGCGACGGTATAGCCGAAGCCCATCACGAAGAAGGTCGTCATGACGTAGGCCATGACCGTGCCGTGCAGGCTGACTGAAATGTAATAGGCGTTCGAATCCGCGAGCGGCGCGGACCAGGGGCTGCGCACGAGCATCTGCCACGCGCCGAGCACGACCGCGGGCAGGAACAGGCCGAACGCGACCCAAAAGTGCGCCAGCGCGAGGCGGCTAATGCGCGGCACAGCGCAGCCTCTGCGTCGGGCTTGAGTCCGGAAACTGATCCTTCGGCACGACGACGACCTGGGCCCACATACCGGCATGCCCGAGGCCGCAGAATTCGTGGCAGGGCATCGCATGATCGCCTGAGCGGGCGAAACGCGTGCGGACCTCGGCGACGAATCCCGGCACGACCATCGTGTTGACGTTGGTGTCGACGAGCAGAAAACCGTGCAGCACATCGGCGCTCGTGAGGCGAAACTTGACCGGAGTATCGGCCGGAACCGTCACGCAGCGAGGCACGAAACTGTATTGCTGGGCCAGCAGCCGCACGGTCACCGAGCCGTCGGACTCGCGAGCCGCGCCGAGATTGCTTTCGACGAACTCCCCTTCGAGATGCAAACGCAAGGGATCGATGACCTCGACGTTGCTGGGTGGGTGCAAGGCATGCGCGAGGCTCGTTGCGACGACGACCGTCATCATGACGGCGAGCAGCCCCAGCATTCCGATCAGCCAGCGCATTTCGGTGCGATCGACGGGCTCATCGGCCGGAGTTGGCGTCGGTTCAGCCAATCGTCCCCCGCGGCAGGAACAGCAGGAAGTAGAAGGCGAGCCATCCTAAGAACAGCACGGCGACCGCGAGACCGGCGACGACCAAGGCGCCGCGTGGCACGGCCGGATCCGGTGGCTCGCTCATGGGGTGGCGCTCGCGGCGAGCCCGGCCGGCGCGGCGCTGAGCTGCGCCACGGCCTTCGGTGCGACGCCGCCAGGCGCGACGCCATTCGGCACCTGACGTTCGTAATAGGCGGCGAGCGCCGCGATGTCATCGGTATCGAGCTGCGGCGCGATCATCGCCATCGCATCGAGGCTGTTGCGGCGAAAGCCCAAGGTCCACATTTGCAGTTCGAACGCGAGATAGTGAGCATATTGGCCGCCGAGATAAGGAATCGTCGGCGTCTGACCGGCGCCGTCGCTACCATGGCAGAGGGCGCAGGCGGGGATTCCGCTCTCCGGTTTGCCGACGGTCGCGAGTCGCTCGCCGCGGCTCGTGAGCGCGGCATCAGCGTTCGGCCCGAGCGGCATGAACGGCGCCGAGACGCCCGCGTAGTAGCTGCTCACGTCGGCGATGTCCTCGGCACTCAAGCGCGCGGCGAGCGGCGACATGACCGCGTTTTGCCGCACGTTGCTTCGAAACGCATAGAGTTGCCGCCCCAGATAGTAAGC
>Ga0209208_10009232_pt1 | contig 13000 bp, 9 predicted proteins | sample S1TSphfallax_3_FD_187694 | JGI IMG/M metagenome (GOLD analysis project Ga0209208, IMG submission 187694) | Host-associated microbial communities from peat moss isolated from Minnesota, USA - S1T2_Fd - Sphagnum fallax MG (SPAdes) (version 2) | ecosystem: Host-associated > Plants > Peat moss >...
TTTTGCTGTTTCTTGTGAGCACGGAAGGTCAGCAATTTCGCAAACACGTAGATCAGCAACAGGAGCTCCACAACTGCCAGTGCTATGAGACCTCCCACAAACGATCCCACAGACACCCATCCCCCCTCATTCTCACCACGACATTCACCATCCCTCATTGTGGTGTTTTTCTTCCTTCTTTCTCTCTCTTGCCCAGGAATCCCACCCACACTTTCAAACCCTAAAGCTCCTCCAGCTTCCCACGCAAAAACATACCAGCAACATTCAAGAAGATCAGCAGCTGCTTCCCTATTTCTCCTGCTTCGCAATCACCACCTTCACGAAAAAAAAATGCTCACTACAAAATCCTAACAACGTATGAACCCCAGAATCATCATCTTCTGCAACTGCCGCCATTGCCAAGAGGTATGCTGCAGCATCGAAGAGAAGAGTCTCCTCCTCTCATCACTCTGCTGCTGCAGCAATTGTGTCGGGTCGGGGCGGGCGAGATGATGATAGGTGCTTGAAGATGTTCTTCTCTCTCTGGATGTTTCAAGATCGCAGGAGATGATTGTAGGTACGATCTTCTGATTGTGGGATTCGGTGGAAAGAGAGATGTGTTCTCTTGTGGGTGGGTCCCGAATGCCTCTGACCCACACAACAACGGATCCTCCCGACAAATGGAGCGAACGCCGGAACTCCCTCTTCTCTCTCTCTCTCTTCCAAGTGGCGTAAGCCGCGGTCGGCACTCGTTCATTCCTTGTTGCCGTTTCTTTCCAGCTCATCAACCGCGTACCTTCGAAGCATGTCACGGCCGCTTCTTCTTCCTCGGAGACCCAAGAAGAGAGAGAGAGAGAGAGAACCGGCGAGGCTCTTCTTCCTCTTCTTCTTCTTGTTCCTGTTCGCAGCTTCATCTACCACAGAGGCATTGTTCTCGCATACAAATGGCTTCTGGACTGGACTTTCTTTGGACATGACTCCTTTTTCTATTGCAAAACCTTGAAATTATGTTACCTTCAGAATGGTTTGTTGTGGAGATTTCTCTGCAATGGGATTACTGTGTATGTCAGGAAGTAGAGCATCAAACTGTCCCTTGTTATGTTCACAGTAGTGAGTGTGGTATGCATGAATTGCGTGCTGTTATGTGGTGATGGTAGTCATGGATTTTTGTCTTGCTCTCTTGAGTTTATGAAGAAGACCCACCAGACTCTTGGAGTCTTGGAAACAACTACACAACAGCCCAGGAAACAGTCCACAAAAGCTGCATTTTTATTGCCAACCTTCCAAGAGGAATCCTGATTCAAAGGTACATTCAAAGGTCTGTTTCTTTTGAACGCTCTTTCTTACATTACATTGGAGCTGGGGATCATTCCAGAAAGCTGTTGTCTCCTCATCAGGAGCTGCTGCTTCTAACCTTTTCTTTGGTGTGTAACATTCTGATGAGAGTTTCAGAATTATCATCATCTGGAGTCATCATCATGGCAACAACAGGAACTGCTTGCAATCAATCAACCCACAAAAAAGGTTGTGAACAGAATCCATATCCTCTTCTGCATCTGATTCTGTTGAAGGAGGGTCATCATCATCATCGGTATTGAAACCAAATGTATCTAATTGAAAGTTGTGCATTTTTACATCTCCCTTGTCTTCAGTTCCATGCAATTACTTGTTGCAATGAATGTGATCAAAATCATCACTTTGCAGCACATTCTTTTTCTTCATCTTTGGATCTCTGAAGTTACTTGTTGCAATGAATGTGATCAAAATCATCACTTTGCAGCACATTCTTCTTCTTCATCTTTGGATCCATGAAGTTACTTGTTACAATGAATGTGATCAAAATCATCACTATGCAGCACATTCTTTTTCTTCATCTTTGGATCTATGAAGTTACCTGTTGCAATGAATCTGATTGAAAATGTGTGCATCTTTGGTACTATGAAATTTCTTGTTGCAATCAACCTAATTTTGAAAATGCACACATTTTGTATCTTATTTTCCTTCTTCTTCTTCTTCTTCTTCTTCTTCTGCTTGTTTCCTTTCATGAAAGAGATTTTTTGCAATAATGAACCTGATTAAATTTGCACATTTCATTGCAAAGTTTCACAACCCAATTTTTTTGCTTGCAGTACATGAAAATCTTATGGTTGGACTTTACACCTAATGGCTACTAGCCTATTTTTTTTTCCTTTTCTCATTCTTGGGGGGTTAATTTGTTTGCATTGTGGCAACAAAAAGAATGGTATTGAAATATTCTGTGGTTTTTCTTGCAAAATAATGCCTGGTTTTTCTGTAAAACATTTGTTATAAAAAAAAAGACCAAAATTTTGGTTTTTGAGAATTGAGGAAAAAAGGGGGGAAAAAAATCAATGAGTACACATGCATTGCAAAATTTCATGCTAAAGTATTTTTGCTTAAGGTGGATAACAATCTCATTTGTCGATGATGATGCTAGTAATTAATCTTAACAATGCTAAAAAAAAATTTGCTTAAGGTGCATAGATAATCTTATTTGTTGATGATGATGCTACTAATTAATCTTAATGAGATTGACAATAGCCAAAAAGAAAATTCTTGTATATAAAAAAGGCAAGGATGGGAACCCATCCACCAGAAGTACAAGGCAAATAAAAGCTCAAGAACACATGTCACAAAACTAGACTTGTTGCCCCACCTAGTGTCAAGAGTTTTTTTATTTGGTGAATCTTTTACTAATCAAAATGTCAAATCAATATAAATGCAAAAGAAAACGTTAATATGAAAAGAATTTCACAAAGAATGAAATTTGGGTGATGTTGGTTTGCACATTTGAAACCATTACATTCACATGATATATTTCATGCTATCAAAAATTCCATGGTGGTTAACATCACCCCTTTAATCAAGGTGTTTATATTATTAAGTGATGCAATAACAAGAATACTCAATAAGATATTTGAAGCAAGTTATGATGTGTTCCTTGAACAATTTTTTTGAAACTTTGAACAATTTTTTAAAAATCAAAGTTTTGTGAGCTTAATGTCAATTACTTATTTTGTCTTTTCACCTCTTCTTTTTTTCAATTGATTTAATAACATATGAATGTCAAGATGCATCCAAAACATCTAATGCATTTGTGGCTATGACATTGGAACAAGCAATGAATGACAATTCACTTAAGTCATTGCATGTCTCGATGGGTTGTAACCAATTGCCCTAGGGGGTGTGATTCATGTGAAGTAGAATAGTTCAATATCTAATGCAAAAATGACAAAACCAAAGCCCATACACATTACCATGTGAAATGCACCATATATGATTAGTGGTGGTTCATGTTGGACTAAAATTGTTATTGCACTTGCTTTTTGAAACCCATCATTGTTGGGAGATTGAAAGAAAGCTTCCAAAAATCACTCAATAAATTCAAAAAGCACATGAAAACAACAGAAGAAAAACAAAGGAGACGGCCAAACATTTCATTCGTCAATGAAAAAAAATTACCCATTACACTTTAACTTTTCAACAATTTAAGGTGATATTATGTTTAAAGTGATACTATGATTTGAAGTTCTTGATTGCTTCAAATGAGAGAAAGAAGAATAAAAAGTGCGAGGAAAGTTGGGTGTCAGTGTTTTGGTGTAGCACCCGAGTGGGCAGCCTTTGCAATGGTTGTTGTTTATTCTCAGAGCATGCCTAGTGGCCTCATGAACAAGGAACAAAATGTTCTATTGTAATTAATACAATTGTTTTGAACAAATTGTGTTGTTTTGTTGACAAATTTTATTTTATTTTTCAGAAAGTTGTTGATAATTTTTTATTTAGTGCAAATTCAAATAAGTTTCCTAATTTCTGGAAAATTTTGCCAAATTATTTGATATCACAAAATTAAAAAACAAAAACTTTTTTATAATGCAAATAAATATTTTGGGGTGGGGTGTTTGTTTTTTGGTTTTTTGTCTTTTTTTTTGGGGGGGGATTGGGAGTTGGGTGTTGTTTCAAAGAAGTGTATTTTAGAGTAATGCGAAGTCCTTTGTGCAAAACATGCATGCGATCTTGTTTGTTTGTGTGTTTCATTTGTCTAAGGAACAATGAGCGTGCAAATTCTGCAAGCATTAGCTAGCAACATGGAGTTTATGGATGAGTTCAAATCAAGTTCTCTTCATTTCTCAAAAAAAAAATAATTATCGATGCACATTTTGCACTACAACTACAAAAAAATTTGGGTTAAAAAAAATAAAATAAAGGTAAATTGTCAAAGTTTGGAGAATACAAAAAATGGAATAACAATAAATAATTTATTAAATAAACATGTTCATAACACTATTTTACTATCATCTTTCTTATGATGGGATATTTATCATTGCATTATTATCAATCCCTTGCAATGTGCCTCCTCTCACCAATGGAGGGCCCTTAGGGCCCTAATGGCTTGTTTGTGAAAGCAAGGGCATAGTAGGAACACCCATAGTGAATGGGTTTAAAAAATTGAACATTATAGAGTTTGAAAGCTTATAAGACATATACAAAATTTGCTCTAGAAGAACTATTTGTGGCACACCAACTTGCCAATTGTTATGTTAATTTGATTATTACTTATAAAAAGCACAAGGTGTTTTTACCAAGTTTGTGCCAACATTTCTATGGCTTTTGATTTGTGGTGACCTACCCAATACCCTAATATTGTTTCACACATTATATATATATATATATTGTCAAGTTTTGATGCTAAACGGAAATAAAGTATAACATACACACAATGTAGTGTTTTTTTAATATTCAACACAATAGAATATATGTTTGTACTCCAAGTTTATTATGCCAACAACCATGACAAAATATTACAACTATTTCTTTCTATTTACAATGTATGAATCTATGTACATTCTTGACAACATATTTTTTCATGAAATGAATCTAAATCTATATGCACACAATCTAAATATATGATGTGTTGAAGCTTTAAAAATTGTTTTATAAACTCCATGATTTTTACCTTTAATTTGTCAATGTTATTTCCTTGGACAATTGAAAGAGGAAGTGATTGCAAAGCTTGGGGCCATGACGCATCCTTGTGATGGACATAGGTTCTTCCATTGTAATTGGGAGAACAAATTACCTAGGTTGAATTCTTGAAAGGTTGAGCCATTTTTTTAATAACCAATTGGGTACATAATCATAACATGTCCAAAGCCTCATTCCATACAAGTATTTGAAAATCAAATCATTCCACATCTTTTCATAATGTCAATGTTCTTCTCTTCTTGCTTAAACCCTATTTCAACCCCATGACTTGAGGAATGGCTAAATTTTCAAAACAATATGTTTCTTTCAACCTCTTACAACAAGCCCTTCACACTTATGAATGGTAATACATTGCACCATTTATTATAAACCTTATATGTACACTTTTTACAAGAGTTGCATGTGACATGATTGGGTATGCTTGCAAAAAGTGAATATTTATCTCTTGCACCTTGCCTTTCATTTTGTGACATTGAATGCTAGGAAAGCATAAAAAGTTAGCAATTTAAAAAATTTAATCATCAATGACAAATTTGTTCTCTAGCAAGTTGTGGAAAAAAAAATTTCATTGGAACAATTTTTGTTTATGAAGTTGCAAAGAGTGTGATCATAATATGGTGTGCTTGCATCTCTTCCATCATTTGGGTTAGAATTTTTTTAAACTTGTATTTCATCTAGCAAATGGCACCTCTCTTTTGATCTAACCCTGTCAAGTGATTCTTAATCTTGATTGAGCATTTGCACAATTTTTAAAGTTACAAATCAAAGACCCAAAAAAAAGAAGATAAAACAAGATTGTAATAGACAACAATGACAACAAGAATAAAAAATGCAATGAATAGACGTGCACATCTCAAACGCAAAAATCAACAACAAAGAAAGGTGATTTAAGAAGAACTTTTTATGCACAACATCTTTCTTCTTTAACGAAAATTGCAAACAAGAGTAAAATAACAATTACCTTTCTTTATGACACCTATTCTTAACAATTTTTCAACCCATATAACCAAAATCAAGTTGGTTTTCAAGAAAGCTAGCATTTGAAAGAAGAAAATAAGAAGAAGAAAAATAATCCTTGGTACAACCATCAATCCTTACCTCACCTCTTGCATTTTAGGGTTTCTCAAACCTAACTTTTCAAAATTTTGACCCAAATAATGCAAGACAAAATGGGGTGCTAAAAACATAACAATCAAAACATTAATAAAATAGATCATAAAAATAAAAATCATTTGCCAAAAGTCGACTAGGACACCATTAATACATTCATAAAATATAATATTATAAATTTTAAACGTGTCATTTACTCGTGATGGAAGTGCATTGGCTACAAAGTGTGGAAGAGATGAAGATTACCACTTAAATGCGATAGTGCATGGAAAATTGGTAATGGCTTGCGCATGTTGAAAGGTTATATTAGACACATTACTCATCATAAGAAATAAACATCATGGGAAGTAAAGAGGACCCTTGATGATAGGCTATAGTGGTTTGAACAAAAAAAAGTTTAAAATGAGTTGCAACAAAAATGAACACAACCATAAGTCACTTTGGCAAAGGGAATGAAGCCATCTCTCGAGGCACACTTTCTATATGATCGTGTATTCTTTTCAATGATAACTATGTTTGCATGTGCCATCATGGATGATATAGGTTGTACCATATTTGGGTGGGTCAAATCAGCTATTACAATGTCCACTAAGATTCAAAACTATAGTCCACATGAGCATTGAAGCAAGTGGATACCCAAATCATTAATGCTATGTCCATATTGACAAGCTAAAACACATGATTTATGCTAAAAACTACACACCATCACACATATGCCGTAATTGAGTACTTGAACATCTATCTATGAAGGAGGGTAGTTTGTTTTGTTTTGTAGTTATGAGATCCATCGAACTGGGATGCTTCAGATTGTGTTCTTGGTGTCTTTGGAAAGCTCTCCATGAGGAAGGGTGCAGGGGCTTGGTTCCATGACATTTGGACTTGTGGTGCAAAAGTTTTTGAGTATTGAATTATTTCTTCATTAAAAATTAAATTAAATTGTAGCTGAAAATTTCAGAGGAATTGGAATGTGCTTTTGCAGTGTGCTTTTGCAGAGGAATTGGAATGTGCTTTTGGTGTTGTTGAGAGATCTTGATGAGGAGGATTGAATGGAATTTATTTGATAAGATTCCAATGTGGGAGATATTGATTTTTAAGTGATTTCTGCTGCTGAAAATTCAAATAAATTCCAAATAACCAGGTTTTGGAAGGAAAAATCAGTTGAGGACGTGGTAACACTTTGGGCCAACAGCACATGCCACACTAGTAATTATTAGTTTCCATAAACCACATGTCCACATTGTCAAGCACATCTCTCGCCCACTTTGTTTAGAGAATGTTACGAACATCCAATCCACTATTTGAGTCAAGAGATTAACATTCAATTGCAACTTAGTTGAAGGTCAATTTCAATTTGGACCTTGGATGTCATAAGAGATAAACACACAAGTCCAACTTCTTCACGCATATACAAGTCTGAGTTCACAATGCAAAAAATTGTGCATGATAGAATCCCAACAATTTGAAACATTTTCCTTTGCTGTCATCTGGGAGTTACTATTGCCGACCATCAGCCTCAAATACACATGACAGAAATAATCACTGTCAGAAGAAAAATTGTACACACAAGGTGTAGTCAAAAGTTGTGCACTGAGGTATACATATGTATACTTCACATGCAAAACAGAATTTTCTTAATCTGTGGGTGCCTCTCATTCACGTGCCTTACTCATCAGTGACAAATTTTACCTTCCATGTCATTGATTGGCATAACTCCCCAAAAGAAATGGTACCCGAGTGGGGACCTGTGTTACAATGCTGGAGCCAATGATCTCTCTCTCAACAGAAGATTTGTGAAAAAAAGTCATGAAGTGCAAATATGAGTTTAGTAGAGCAATATCGACAAGTTAATCTGTTTTGGAGGAGATTTAAGTAGTCTTTTATCACCTCTATGCTGTTGTCACCGTTTGGAGAAAAGCCCAGTGCAGGATTCCATTCTCATTTTCTAGTTTTGGAGGAATGTGGCAACAATTTGTTTCCTGCCTCTTGCTGTTGCTGCTGCGGGATTGTGCTTTTCCACACTGTTTCTTGCAGAGAATCTAGGAGGGCTGCTTTCTTCACCTTCGTGCTGATTTTTCATCATCTACACGCTGCAAACAAAGACAAAAAACTCAAAACATACCCACAACAAAAACAAGCTTCTCATTTCATTTACCCCGCCCCCCAAGCCATCTGCAGTGAAAAATGAGATGCCCCAAAAACATGCAATCGAGAGAGAGAGAGAGAGAAAGAAAGGTCAGAGATATTTACTTGTTTAGTGTGGGAAAGATCACCATTATGGGTCCTCTCAGAACGCTGAATCTGCCCATTCTGTACATCAAAACAGAGTGTGCAACAGATGACAGGCCTGACTAATGTGATGCAAAATAGCGTATGAGAGAGTGACTTCTTTTGCACAAAACAAGGATGAATTTCTAAGCTCTTCACTACTCTGAGACTAACCTGAAAACTTTTTCTTTCACTTTTTGGGTATGATGAAATCATTCCTATCACTGAACAAGAGTGCATGTTTCAGAACAGGTGGGGAGGAAGGGGGTCTCAGGACTTGCCTTCACTATCCGTCTCCGCTCTGTTGGGTTTTTCTTCAGTATTTTTGATTCAGCTCGGGTGTTTACAAGCTCTTTCTCCAGCTGCTCCACCTTCCCACATGCTAACTCCTTTTCCTTCATGATGGCATCCATTTGGCTTGCACCCAATTGGAGTGCGGCTGATTTGTTTCTCTCTTCATCCAGACTATGTAGCAGTGATGCCATCTCTGACTCTAAGGAAGCAATCTTGTGTTTGGCTGCATTAAGCTCCTTAGACAATGAAAGTGTATGCTGGTTTAAGTTCTCAAGTGTCTCTTGGGTTTGTGACAGATTCTCATGTAAAGTGTTTACATTTGCCTTTTCTGTTGCTAGAGCTTTCTTGGAGACTGTGAGCTGCTTCTTTGCAGCTGCATTTGCCTTGCGTTCCTCTGCAAGCTCAGCATTGATGGTCACTGTTGCTGCCCTTGCATCGGCCAAGAGAGTTTCCAGTTTCTGGCTCACATCAATTGCAGCAGTCAGCTGTTCGGCTGAACAAGATGCGTCTTGTAAGGCAGCTTCTAAAGCTTGTGCCATCTGCTTCAATTCCCTTTCAAGTCCCTTCTGTGCAGACTTACTTGCTGTCAACTCTTCTGCTCCAGATGCAGCTTTTCTTTCAGCATCCTTCAGCATTCGTGCCACTTTTGAAAGTTCATCAGTCAGTCGTGCAGCATTAGCACCCTCCTCTCTCAATGACTGTTTCAAGGCCTGTACTTCCTCTTCTTTGGCAGCCAAGGATTGGTTCACAGCTCCCAGGTTGTTGTTGAGCTCCTTTGTGGTCTGGAGAAGCTGTTTCTCAAGTTTGTCTTTGATTGCACAAGTCTCCGAAAGCCTTTGTTGCAATGACTTAGCCTCATTTGAAGCTTCCTTTAGACCATGTGCTGTCTCCTTGAGGTCTTTAGTCAGTATGGCTTCCTTCTCTTGCTCTTCTGTAAGCAACACCTGGAGAGAGTTGAGTTCCCTTTGTAGGTCAGCTATCTCGCTCATGGCTTGCTTCTGGCCAGCTGTTGCTGCAGCAAGTTCTTTGTTCAAATCCTTAACAGTATTCTGTTTGTCTGTCAAGGTTTTCTGGACACTTGTGAGCTCCTGATCCAATTTGGCAGCCATGGTCTCCACTCTAGAAAGAGTCGCTTTTGTTGCATTGAGCTGTGACAAATGCGTCCCTGAAATCACTTCCATGTTTTGAACTGTTGAACTCAGATCAACAATCTGCTTCTCCTTCTCCTTGATTTGGAGATCAAGAACCTGAAGCTTGTCCTCTAAGCCTTCTGTCTGCTTCTGTTCCTCCTCAAAGCTTTCCATCAAGGACTTGTACTTCACATCTGTCTTTGAGAGCTCTGTTTGCAGGTCTCCTATCCTTTGTTGCAGTTCTGAAACAACAATCTTTTCACTCTCTAGTTTCTCCTGTTGTTGCTTAGCTGAAAGCTTGGCCTTTCTGAGCTCTTGAGACAAAGATATCTGTTCTTTCTGAGCCTTATCTGCCTGCTCTTGCGCTTGTGCCCTCTCTGCAAATGACATACCACCAAAAAGGGTGGCCAGCCTTCTTCTGGATCAATACATGAATTATACAGAACTCTCCTCCTGATTATACTCACAAAGTAGCCTAAAGCATAGTTTAACAGGCTAGGGTTTAGGATTTTAGTGAGCTTGCATGAGCAAATGGTCACTACCTGCCAAGAGGTCACCCTCCAATTTTTCTCTCAAAGACTCCATGGTAGCGTTGGTTTGCTTGAGCTTCAAATTGGCCTGCAAACCAACTTGGGGCCTAAAATCAGAGCATTGTACACTGGCAACCAAAAGGTGATGACGACTACTATCATATTCTCCTGCATTCATTCTTGTAGACTATGGCAACCAAAGGTGACAATTCTATCATCCTTCAGACATTCTTGAGTTTGCAACCACAATTTCTTGACTAGAGAGACAGAGAGAGACAGAGAGAGCACAATATTGCACATCTGAGACTAAAACCCAAAGACTGACAGTTCTTCAGAACCCCTGTGTACCAACAGCATAACAATCACACATGCATGATGCATTCAACACTCCGGCTGTAGATATGTTGATGGGTTTCTAGATGTCCAGGAAAGCACGAACGGAATGGATCACCATGGGGATTCAAAGTGCAAGAGGAGCTATGTACTTCTTTCAAAGCAGAAGTGGATGATGCCTTAGCTTGGCGCTCGAGCCAGTACAATATCCCCAGCACACCACCACCCACGACTCCAACTGGGTTCAGTATACCTCCAGCTCCAAAATCCACCTGAAATTGCCCCACACAACTGCTCACTCTGATAACCTGCAGGAATGAAAGGGCGAAAGACTCCTTCCCAAAAAACCACAGTCCTGAGGAGCATGATGATGCACAGACAGAATTTGCACATGCAGCAGATGCACACAAGGTGTTATAAAGCAGCAACAGCAGCTGCTGCTGTGCATAGATGGATTCTTGGCTAAGATAAAGCTCAAGAAAGATGATTTGGGTTTAGGGTTCTCACCTCTGCTTGATCTCCCTCTGCTGCCACCTGCATTAAGCTTCCAAGTTTTTGCTTCACTGCAGGTTCCTGGGATGCACCAGCTTTTTCAAACAACAGCAGCAGCTAAGACTCAGCTTCTCAAGAGATTTTGTGGGAAAGACTTGCAGTATCTGTACTATATAGAATGAGGCAAGACTTAGGCTGCAGAGGAGGGGAAGGAGCACCTTCTACGAAAACCACCCATCAAAGCAAAAATTGCTACAAAATTCCAGTGTGGGTTTTTGCTCTTGCCAAGGGGAAGAAAAAACAAAGGGAGAACTGTGACTACTACACCCACCATTGATGAGCTTGGCAGAAACCAGTCGAGTGGAAGGAGACACAGCGAATCCTTGTGCAGAAAGGGCGATGAGCGCCACCAAAGCTCTTCTGCTTAGTCCATGCTTGTTGTTGCCACGACTCCCATCTTCCGCCTGACTACTACCCAGCAGCTTAGAACTCTTCCCACTCTTCTGCTTCCCTTCCTGCACAGCTTCACTCCCTTCAAGCTGCTGTTGATCCTTCAACGCTCGCACATGACACAAGATTCTCCGTCGCTCCAGCTTCCGCTCTTGGACCCACATCCCCTGCATCTGCAGCACGCAGCTTCTTCTCCTCCTCACAAACAGACCCATTGCCAAACCCGACGCCACCTTTTTGTCTTCAACCCGGGAGAATTGAAGCTCAAAGCTGGAGCAGCAAGAAGGAACCACATGACCCATCATTGCAAATCTCTTCCTCTTCTTCTCCACAAACAACAGACTGAGTTTCCCAGCTTCCAAACCACTACCCAAAACCCAAAATTCCGCAAACAAATTAATCCCCTGCCTGCATCAACGGATTTCAAACGGATGTCAGCTGCATGATGGGTTCCGAGAGACAATCTTTGTTTGTTGCTAGCTCTCGACCTCCTCCTCCTCCTCCTCCTGCTCCAATTCTAAATGAGAAACAGAAGAGCAGCAGCAGAAATCCTTAAGCGATTCTTCTTTTTCTCGTTCTTCTTCTTGGGCATGAAAAACTACCGATGCTTCTTCTTCTTGTACATGGGATCTACAACTTGGCTAGCACATGATAATGCTGGGATTTGCAGAACGCGCGCAAGCAAAGCAAGAAGACGGCGATTAGGCAGAGAGGCAGAAGAGACGCGAGCGCGATCCGTCGCAAGCCAAACAGACAGTTGCTATCCAGCAAGCAGCCAATGGGGAGGGAGGGGCCGGGTCTCTATCTATCCTCCGGTTCTATCTCCAACCACCTGAATCGGGGTTCTGAACCGGATGGGCATGGATCTAGGCGGCACCACCGGGGGTTTTGGAACCGGAACCGTTTAAGAACCGGATCGCAATGGATTTAGGCGGCACCGGGGGTTCTGGAATCGGAACTGGAACCTGTTAAGAACCGGATGGTGTGGATCTAGGTGGCACTGGGGGTTCTGGAACCCCGGAACTGGAACCTTTTAAGAACCGGATCGGAGTGGATCTAGGTGGCACTGTGGGGTTCTGGAACCCCGGAACTGGAACCTTTTAAAGAACCGGATGGGGGTGGATCTAGGTCACACACGGGGTTCTGGAATCGAAACTGGAACCTTTTGAGAACCGGATCGGAATGGATCTAGTCCCCCCCCCCCGCCGGTTCTATTTATTTGTGGGACCACAACTGAAAATTTTGAAAAAAGAAGACTAGGACAACCAGGGGTTAACCAGAGGTTAACAAGCAGTTAACTGCTGGTTCTAGTCTTGGGTTACTCAGAATGGGGTCTAATTTTCAAATTTGTAATGAGAGAGGATTAAAAAAAAAAAATTTAAAAGAACTGGACTTGGAACCCATGTGACATGGATT
>Ga0209208_10009233_pt1 | contig 13000 bp, 11 predicted proteins | sample S1TSphfallax_3_FD_187694 | JGI IMG/M metagenome (GOLD analysis project Ga0209208, IMG submission 187694) | Host-associated microbial communities from peat moss isolated from Minnesota, USA - S1T2_Fd - Sphagnum fallax MG (SPAdes) (version 2) | ecosystem: Host-associated > Plants > Peat moss >...
TAGGTCAAAAGGTAAAAATGTAGGTGAATTACATAGTAACAATGTTTTGTTTTTAAAAACATGTTTCGTTTTTAGGGTTAAACTTTTTTGAATTCATCCCAAATTAACACATTTATCTTATTGTGAACACATTAAAAAAAGCACCTTGTTTATATAGGTTGTGAGATGGGATTCAAGGGCAAAACATATGAGCTTGGTCTTTTAATTGCACATTAATCACGAATTGGGTTGCAACTAAAATAAAAAATTCCCACATTTCTTGTGTTTTTAAAAAATTAGTAAATTGTGCAATTAAGTAATTATCTAATAATTATATATATGAATTAATTACCAATAATGAATGATCTAAAATAATCATTTGAATTGATAAGTTTAATTATCAAATAATTAGCTAGTTAACTATCAGATAAATGATGATATGAATTTAGATTTAATTCAAATAATTAATCGTTTAAATTCCAAAAATATTTATTTGGATTATGTAATAGTTAATTATTTGAATTAATTGTTTGAACTAGGTATCTAAATCAATTACTTTAATTCAGATAATTAAGTAATTAATGAATTTTAATAACTAATTTTCAGGTATTTAATTTAGATAATTAAATATTTGAATGAAAAAATAACACATTATACAAATTAATGAATTTAATTCATATAATTTGCTAGTTAAATATTTCAACTAATTAATAATCTAAACTAACCAATGAATTAATTATTTGTCATAGACTGATTAATTTATATTAATAATTAATTAATTAAAAATAATAAAGTCAATTAAAAAAATTATATCACTCATAATTATTAAGTCAATTAAATGAGTTATCTAAATTTTGGAATTGATAATTAATTATTCAAGTTAATTATTTTTATTAATCAGTCTAATTTGGAAAATTACTTGATGTTTTAATTATTTGTTTCAATTAGCAAATTTATTTTTTGAATTAAAATAAGTAATTCATATTAAATATCAATTAATATGCAATACTTAATAAGTTATTATTTTAAAAATTCCTTATAATATATTTAAATATGATTTAAAAGAATTTATTAACTTATTAGTAGTTGAACAATAGTCACAAAAATAATGAATTTTTTAATTTATTATGGCAACATATTGTCACAACTAGTTGTATCAATGTGAATCACAATTGACAAGTAGTTGCAAATGTCATATCTTATGTGCAATGGGAATGTGAACACATGGCATGATCGTATGTGTTGATAATTATACATTAGTTGCAACATAGTTGCTAGTTTACATTACATAGTTGTTACATTTACATTAGTTGTAATATAGTTGTCACACACAATTAAAATGCAACTTGCCAAAAAGTCAAACATGATTGACTATGTTTGTATGTATGATGTGTACATTATACCACATAGGTGTCCCATTTTAAATTAAGTTACAATGATAATACAATTCCCCAATTTTTTTATGTGTCATTTAATTCATTAATTGTCCACATTTTCATGCTTTAATTGCAGTGTAGTTGTGTGATAGAATCTCACATGGATAGAATTCAATGACATGGATGAATTTGATCACATAGTTGTAGTTGGCAATATGGAAGAAATCACATTTGATGAAAATAATCATTATGGTTAGAATTTAGTCCACATGGCAAATAACGCATGTGTGATCAATTTGATCAATTAGATCAATTATTCTAATTTTATATGGTTGAATTCATCTGAGTCCATTTGGTTTATTTCATTATTGTCATTTATGTTATGTTGTTTCTATTTATCCATTTGTTAATATCACTTGTGTGTTGTCAATAATCAATACCATCCATGTGATAAGGTTCAGCAATGGTCATGTTTTTTCCATGTCATCAATTCAGCCAATTTTATCTATTATGATCCACTTTTGTTTTGTTGAAATTTTCATCCTGACAACAAAATTTTCTTTGTTTTCAAATTGATAAATTCTAAAGTTTTATATATGTCATTAATATTATCCAACTTGTCATATTCAGCTTTGTTGTTTTCATTCATCCAAATTTCAATATCAATATGATCCAATTTCATCTGCATGGTCCACACATCCATGTGAGAGGTTCATTCACATGGTTCAATTTTGCCTCATAATGTCAATAATTTTCAATTCATCCAAATGTTGAAATATCATCTATGCCATCATTTTTATTGAATTTATCATCCAATGTGAGTTACAACAACCATTTTTTACTAGATTTTCCAGTAATATGATAAGCATATAAACAACTAATTGGATTGTCACCCTTTCTCATTAAAGGCAATAGGTGCCAACAATTTTGGTTTCTTACCCTTCCATGCCCACTTGAGGTTGGTGTGGGAGCTCCTTCCTTCAAATGTGGTGGCTTGTCCATTCTCATGCATTTTGCAAAAAAAAAAGGATTAAATTGATTTCAAGACAACATTTTATACAAAATGAATAATCTCTCTTTTTCTAGCATTCTCTTTGACATGGTCTTTGATTCATAGTGCACATGATTGAGGTCTTATGTGAATCTAGGGGTGGGTGCATGGTTATTTGCTCACTCGGTCATTCCATATTTATGTTTAGTTTTTGATGTGTTCTCCTTTGTGTTGCATACTAGGTTGGGCCTCTTAGGTTTAGTTTTTGAGTTGATTCACTACATTTGTGGCCGACCTTTAGATCCAACAAGGATTCATCTTTTTCGTTGCTCCCATGGTGGGGAATGGATTGCATCCCACAATGTCACTCGAGATGTTTTCACCTCCATCGTAAGAAATGCAAGGTTTCATGTGAGCAAATTAATGTCCTTTTGCCACCTTCACTTCAATTTTCTTGTTGGTGAGTTGATATTATGTTATCGATTGATGACATTTGCATCTTGATGAACATGGTCCTTTTTGATCCCATTCAAGCAAATTTGGTTTCACATGTTATTTCATCTCATGTCAGGTGATCGCAATGACTGTGGTTCATACATAGAAAGAACTATATACTATGATTGACACCCAACACATGCATTTCTAATTTTTTTCATTGATGTGTTAGCATGACATGGTGAGTAAAAGGCACCAAGGCCTTGCTCTATTGATTCTATGTGCCTTATATAGGTAGAAGGTGTTTGGTAACTTTACAAAGACAATATGTTACTTTTATTTTAAGGTGTGTGATCATTGTATGTGAAGGTTCTTCTAAGCTTATTACTCTTTAAGGTTTTCTTCCTTTTTTTTCCTCCCCCCCTAACCTAATTTGATTCTTGTGACTAGTGGGGGCTTTAGAACATCATTTGTTCCTTTTTCCTCTTTGTGATCCACTTTTGATTTTGCTTTTTTCGCTCAGACTTGGGTTCTATCTCTCTTCTTCCTTTGCCCCTTTGCTGGGTGCTTTGTTTAATGGAGCTTGCCAAGGTTTCATCACTAATCTCCCCAACTTGTTTAATGGAGCTTTTCTCACATCCCACAGTGACTCATTAGGGCTCAGGGAAGATGGGTTGGGTTGCTACACTTACCTTGATGCTTCATTTGGAATTTGGTTGTGCACATTTGGATGGATATAGGAATGGCATTGTTTGAGAAATTAAAGAATGGGTTCTTCATTGGTTGATGATTCAGCCATGCAAGCCCCACTCTGAGGCAAATTACATTCTGAGGGTGTAACATGATGAGCCCCCCAAAATAATAATAATAATAATAAAAAATATTTTTAATATTTTAAAAATACATTAAAAATTATTTTATTATTATTTTTCCAATTTCCCATCGTACCCAGCAGGTATCACAAGAAAAAAAGAGTTCAGGCATTTTGAAAAGCAAAATGCCTGCCAAAGTGGGCAACTACCATAGTACCTCGGCAGCTTCGAACACATGTATGTCAAATAATTAATTAATTAAAAAATTTTCATTTAAAATACTAGAATATTCTTGAAGATTCGATAATTTCCTTCATAATTTTTTTGATATTTGGAAAAAATTAAAAAATAAAAATTCAACATTTCTGAAAACAAATATAGTTAGTTTCCAAGCTGCCAAGGCAAGGTAGTTAAGTAGTCGGGTATCATCAATTTTTTGAAATGCCCAGATAATAATGTGCCCTCCAGATATATACACTAGAAATTTTCTGCCAGTACTTTAAGCATAGTATGCAGTGTCAGCAGATGCAAATTGGATATATAATAAATTAATTAATTTAAAAAGATAAATAAATAAATATAAAATATAAAAAATATATATAAAGAAATGGGTTGGCAAAGCTAGTCATCTTAAGGGTGACGTGGCAATAACCCCCTTGGTGGTGGGGTTTGGCCACTTTTGACCTACTCAACTTCAAAAAACTTCATCTTAATCTTGTCATGTCTAGTCATGAAAGAATTGGAATGGAATCAAAAGAGGAAGGGAAAATCATGTGAAGATTAACAGATCTAAGTACTACTACCTAAACAGATGAAAAATGAATTTTAATAAACCCTAAAAATTAAAATTAAAATTAAAATTAATAAAAAAAAGAAAAAAAAAGAAAAAAAAAAGGCCTAATCCATCTAAGTGTGCACAAAGTGCTTTAAAATTTTACCTCAATTAAGGTCAAATAATAAATATTTTTATTTTGCTTTCAAAAAGCATGTTTCAAATGATTCAAGTTTATTCAATTTTAGACATGGCTTGAGTGATTATGCCTATATTATTATTAGGATGCAATTTAATTTGAGCTTCTTTTTTTGGTTTTTTGGGGAAAAAAAAACTCCAAAAACAGTTAGTTTACCCTAATAATTACAAAAGAAAGAGGGCTAGCTCATTTGTATTTGAAAAGAAATTGAGTACAGAAAAGCTCAACAAATTTGGGTGTTCTCTCCACAAAATTTGAGCTTCTCTTTCTGCATTTTGGGACAGATTCCCAAAAACAGTTAGGAAAAGAAAGGACCAATTGAATCTTTGAAGAATTTTGTGTGCAGAAGAAGCTCAACAAATTTGAGCTTCTCCTTTGCTTTTTGTTTGGGTTTCTTGCCAGGGGTTTTGTTTTTTTGATGTTGGCAGCTTTGCATTGGTACTGCTTTTGGAGTTCAATCCATCCTTTGCATTCTGGAGCTGAGTGAATTATGCCATTTTGCTTGGACTCTTTGTGTTTTTTTCTACTGAATTGGAATTGGGTTTTGTTTGTTTTGTAGCAACAGGTGAGTCTTTGCTGCCTGCAACTCCATTGAGGGATTGGGATCCTCTCTTGGGAAGAAGAAGAAGAAGAAGAGGAAGAAGCTGGTGGGTGGGTCGGTGGACTGGGAAGTGGATGCAGAATTCTGCTGGTTTTGGAGAATGGAAACCATGATGACGGTAATTGGGTCAGGTCCTCTTGTGAGTTGTGATGGACCGAGAGCTGCTGCTGCTGCTGCAAAGGAGCAGACTTTGGTGAACAAAACCTCCTCCTCCTCCTCCTCCTCCTCTTCCTCCTCCTCCAGATTGCACTCCAAATTCAAGCCAGCAACAAGTGTTGTTCCCAGCAGAGTAGGAGTTTTTTGGGGGAATGAAAAAAGAGCTTGGGATTTTTTTGGGAAGCAATTTGTGTTTAGGAAAGGCTTGAAAACTGGGGTCCAAAGACATCCCTTGACACCATCAGAACCGGCAATTGGGAGGTTTCCAAAGGGAGTAACAACAACGGTTATGGAGCTTTTCTGTAAGACAGACACTGAACACTGTGGAGCAATCTTTGAAGATGTACCTCATGTCACAGATTGGCTTCCTGACCTCCAGGTTTTTCACCACATGACTTTCAACCCTAATCCTGACTTGACCTAATCCTTCAGCTTCTTCTTCTTCTTCTTCTTTTTGGGGTTGAACAATGTTATCACATAAATTCTCACAGGATCTAAATGTTTTCCTCAGTATTACAAAAAGACGGATTCTGAAAAAAAAAGGGGAAAAAAAACACCCATGGTGCAACAGTATATATGAGGTTCAAATAGGGATTAATTCATGTTGCTCTTTGAAGATTTATCCATCATGTACAATTCCACACAGCATGGGGCAACAATCTTGTTGGATTGGGGTCTTGCAGACATATCCAAATCCCCTGAAATTCAATCCTGCATACTCAGCTGTCAAGTGGGTAACTACTCCTTTTCAAACCCCGTCTCTCACATATTCTCTGTTTTTTCCCGAATGTGGTTTTGAACACCCATCCATGAAACAAACAATAGACCCAATTCCTTAGTTCAAGATAAATTTTTTCCTTTGTGAAAATTTTCAAAACTTGGGTGTGTCTGGTTTGAAAAAGTGTTTGCTAGTTTCTTCAATTCTGTTTCATGGAATTTAAATACTGAATTTCAGATTATGAGTCCCTCTAATTTTTTTGTTGATTTTTTATATGTTGTAACCTCCAGCAGTGGGATAGTAGAAGAATTACAAGGTGCTGGTGATTATTTTCTGGATGGGTGGTTTTTTCTTTTGTTTTTTTTTGCAGGCAATATTTTGTGGAGAATGATGCTGTTGTTACAAAAGATGTATGTTCGTCCTGCCCATGTCACTTATGATATCTACATGGTCCAATTCTGTTCTGTAAACTTTTTTCTACATATTTTTGTGTTTGGGCAATAATAGTCATTGAGATCTATTATACTTCATTGTTTAACAGGCAGTGGTAAAAATGACAACCCCCTGGGAAGGCATTCATTTTCGGCGTGCTGGACCTCGTGAGAAGGTAATTTTTTGTCTATTCTTTTTAGGAGGAATTTATTTTAGCTCAATTCTAAGAAGGTGCTTTCTTCATTGAACATCTATGGATCAATTGCAACATCACCAATTTCAGAATCTTGGGATCAGACTAAAATCTCATTGGTCAAGGTGGGTGAACGAGATAAGGCCTGTTGTTGGGTGAAAGGAAGAAAAATGTTAAAAAAACAGAGTTGGAAGTGAAAACCATACAAAAGACCGAGATTGATGTGGAGATGAATTTATGGGTTTTTTAACTTAGAAAATTCAATTTGTGGTAACTGGTCTTCAGCCCCCAATCCATTAATGATATGTTTGAGCAGAATACATATAATTTCTGGAAGAAAGAAATTATATACAAGAGATATGCCAGCAATAATAACATGACAATAATGTTTTTCTCTCTCTCTATGAAATATTGCAGATTTACTTCAGGCCAGAGGAAGTGAAGGCATGCATTGTGACTTGCGGAGGACTATGTCCAGGAATAAACACAGTTATCCGTGAAATTGTCTGTAGTCTTTGGTTCCAATATGGAGTGCGAGACATCATTGGAATTGTGGTTTGTGACTATGATCTAAATCCTCCCACTATTTATTTTTCCTCATGACAAAATGTATGTATGTGATTGATCATATGGCTGCTTTGGGTGGGTTTAGGGTTTCTGATCTCATTTGATTGCAGACTTCAGTCATCTGCTAAGTGGAGAGAGTTGGACTTCATTTGCCCATAACAAACAAACAGTTTGAGGTTGGGGACAATTATGATAGTTTTTCTTTTTTTGCAGGGTGGCTATAGGGGATTTTATGCCCGCAACACACAGACTCTGAACCCCAAAGTAGTGAATGATATTCACAAGCGTGGAGGTACAATTTTAGGCACCTCACGTGGCGGTCATGACACTATGAAAATTGTTGACTCAATTGAAGATAGGGACATCAATCAGGTGAGAGAAAATGCAACGTTGCAAATTTTCTGAAATATGTACCCAATCAGAGGTTCTATGACACTCTTCTCCACTCACTTGGTTATGAGGTTAGCCAGTCATCAGAATTTTTCATCAAGTTCTTTGTTTTGCAGGTGTATATTATTGGTGGAGATGGTACACATAGAGGGGCAGATCTCATCTACCAGGCATGCTTTTTCTCTCATGTCCATATGTTTTTTTGGTGAAATCGTTGACAAATTTATCCTCCACTCTGCACAAGTACCCAATCCAACTGTGAATGATTATATGGAATTGACACTTGGGTCCAATTCTTGTTGAGCAGATGTCTGTGGGTTATGTTGTGTAGGAGATCAAAAGGCGTGGTCTGAAGGTGGCTGTTGCTTGCATTCCAAAAACAATTGACAATGACATTGATGTACGATGCACTTGTCATCTTTACTATATGTTGTTATCTTGTATCTTGTAATTGCAGCCATGCAACATTGGCGGCTTTTCAACATCCATTTTTCCTTTGGGTATTTACTATTTGCACCTCTAGTTGTAAGGATCATTAGTCAGGCGGATATCAATCAGGCTAGGATGTTGATTTGGTTTTTTACCTTTGGACTCCAATGATTTATGGTTCACCTTACTGACATATGGAAAGGAGGGATGGTCAAATGGACATCCTGGTCTACAAAAGATTGAAGAAATCACACCAGGAAAATTGTGGGAACCCTAAAACCTAAACCCTAAACCTGGGTCAGAATGAGTTTCGCCAAAATTGCTATAATTTGCATCTAGGCTATGCGGGATGCAGATCATAGACAAGTCATTTGGATTTGACACGGCAGTTGAGGAAGCCCAAAGAGCTATTAATGCAGCACATGTGGAGGCTGAGAGTGCCGACAATGGCATTGGTGTTGTTAAACTAATGGGTCGCTATAGCGGTACGTATTCCTGCCTGCTGGATTTTCTTCTCTCTTTCAACCCATTTGGTTAGTCTCAGAGCTAGTATATATATATATAGTATCTCCACCAAATCACTTGGTTTTAAGGGAACCTTCTATTATTGATCTGGAACCAGTTCGATCGAGCCTGGCTTCAGCAACATCTAGTTATATTTTTCTAAAAGTGCTGCTGATTGTGGATGTTTTGTTTGTTGGTGCTTTGTCAATGGGTAGGCTCAATTGCTTTGTATGCCACACTTGCAAGTCGGGATGTGGTAAGATTTTGACGAAAATATCATTTTTGTAGTTTGTGTTTGTGCGCATCTAGGGGGCAAGTCATTTGAGAATTTGTATTGATTCAATTTGACTTCCCTAAGCTCTTGAAGTGGGTGGGGCGGGGGGGGTGCGGGTGGGGGTGAAAATGTCAGGATTGTTGCATGATTCCAGAAGCTCCATTCTATTTGGAGGGTGCAGGAGGGTTATTTGAGTTTGTGTATCGTCGATTAAGAGAAAATGGTCATGTTGTACTTGTGGTTGCTGAAGGTGCGGGTCAAGATCTTGTTGCCCAAACCTTACAATCCAATGAACTCATTGATGCTTCTGGAAACCAGCTCCTTCGTGACATTGGACACTGGCTTTCTCAACAAATGAAGGTGATTAATTTTTCTAACTCACCCTTACAGGTCTGAACTCTGAACAAGTAAATTTGTAATTTCAAAGGGTTAAGAAAATGTCTTGTGACCCATCAATTCTTTTCAAGAAATCTGTACTCAAGCTTGTGGAAAGTGTAGAAAAAATACATAGCAGGAAATCTTTCCTTGACTTTGTAGCTGACTAGATATGTTGACAGTTGTGGGTAACCTGAGCTATCGTCACAAGTGACAGTGAATAGTTACAGTTCATTGTCTAGAGGTCACTTCCATTTTAGATTAATGCCAGTCTAAGTGCTGATTTGAAGCTAAGTGGATTCTTTTTTGAATTTTGCAGGAGCATTTCAGTAAGTTGTACAAGGAGCCTGTGACGCTGAAATACATAGGTACACATTCTGTCCCCTAATTTTGTTTACTTGCTATAAACACCACCTGTTCATTCCTCAAAAATTGATGTTCAAAATGTTCACAGTATTTTATCCAAGTCCCAGACAAGTTTGTAGGTGAACCCAAGCTGCTCAGTTGCTGTTTCAATTGTTCAGCCTCTAGTCCCATGAGGAAAAGTTCCATGATGAACTATTGATAAAATGATGACCCCCTTGTACTTATTGGGTGCTGCGCACCATTGACCAACACCAGGTGCACCATGGGTATTTCCAATGTCCTGATTTTTGCCTCCTGCATAGTTCCAAGCACAAGTGTTAATATGTGCCTTAAGGATCAGTATAGATAGATATTTAATCATAAAGTACTTGGAGAATTTTCCTAGTGTATTTGGACTTTAGGGTTTAGCATGACTATCCATGGCTATCCCTCACTAGAAAAGAGGAGGGATCTTATCCCTAATCCTTAAGAGTGGGAGGGATCTTACACTCATAGGGCTGAGGTCCCTCCCACTCTTAAGGAGTAGGTGAACAACCCTCCTCCCCTTGCCTATGCCTCATGATCTACATATGTTGAGGTTCATTATAACATTTACCTTGTGCTTTACGATGGGTAAAGCCCATGGGTGGAGGACATTCCCAAAATGCGTGGGCTGGACTTGGCTACCCCCTTGTCTCAAGTGCCTTATTTAAAGAATGGCCTCCACCTTGGGGCTTTATGCTACACAAAGAAAACACCCATGTAATCTTCATAACTGCTGCAGATTGTGTCAGAAAACTCCATCATCTACCTACTTGGGTCAGTTGTACATCAGAACAGCCTGCTATTACATTGAGTAATAGAGAGCATGACTTGTGGCAGATCCAACATACATGATCCGGGCAATACCTGGCAATGCAGCGGACAACGTCTATTGCACTCTATTGGCGCATAGTGTCATTCATGGTGCAATGGCAGGATTCACTGGATTCACAGCTGGTCCTGTCAATAACCGCCATTGCTACATTCCTATCGCTGTAAGTTCATGTGTTTTCAGGGGAAAATTGTTTTGTGTTGAACTGTAGACCCCATATGTGTTGTACAGCAGAAGAGTCCAGACATGCAGCAATCATTTGAATTCTATATGAAGAACCTCTGAAAAGCAAGGATTGCACATTCTCTTCTCACTGCAGTATGTCTTGTCATTCAAATTTTCTGTCTTTGTTACATACCAGGATTACTTGCCAGGTGTATATATAATAAATCCTCATTCATTTTTTCTTGCAAAAAACATTTGTTCCATTTCACCTCACACACACATATATCCTTCCTCTCTCCATTTCTTGACTCCAATCTGTATGCCATCTACATGGGTTGATTTCACTTGACTTAACTGGAATTAATTCCATTCAGTTATTGATTTGTGTTGAAGCAGAGAGCAGTTGAGACACAACGACATGTTAACGTGGGTGACCGCATGTGGGCTCGTTTGCTGTCATCTACCAATCAGCCAAGCTTTTTTCATGACAAAGATCTGCAGAAGAGAAATGTGATGATACAGACAGAGGATGGAGACAATGACTTGACAGAGGTTAGTTACATGTCCAAATACCTAAAATGCTATATAAAAGATTCAAGTGTTCCCAACACCTCAGTTTCTGAGGAGTTTCTCTTCACACACACTTGGCATAAATGCAAAATTTCAGGAGGAGTACGAGACAAATGGAGATTCTCAGGTTAATGGGTATACAGACAATGGGTCTGAGAATCTGAACACAGAAGATGCAGAGCAGCCAGCATTGGTTACAACGATCCCACCTGCAGACCCAAATGTATCACAGAACAACCATGCACCCTGAGAATCACCCCTAAACTTGGAAGAACAAAAGAAACAGGTCAGCTGTAAGACTACTCAATTTTGAAAACAACAGATTTTGCACATAGTTTTGGGTTTATATCTATATATATGAACATTGGAAGTTCCAGAGGTCAATCATGATTTTTTCCAAGGCAGAAATTTATCACTAGTAAGTCCTTCAGTCATAAGAATGGGTGTTTTGCTTCTTGAGCTATAAGTATTGCTGGAGCAAACAAGAGATGGGTTGCAAGACTAGGGGTGAGGGTAGCATACTTGTTATACCTCAGAATGGATTTGATATCTTTTTTTTGTTGTGTCTCCTTAGTTGGCAGCCCCTTTCCTCCTCAAGCATGACAGTTTGATGGGTAAAAAAAATAAATCATTTACACATCCGAAAGCTTTAGTGGCTTGTGGTGCAAAGTGCAAACACTTAACTTTGCGTGGGTTGTCTGCAGTTCTGCTTTGTCATCATCTTCTTCAGAGCAACTGTCTGGTGTAGCAACATCCTCCTGTTTTTTTCCATGACCTGCTCATCATCAATGCAGGCCCCCCCTGTAGATAGTGTCATCTTTGCTGCGATTTAGAGTTTCTGATCTCTTTCCTACTACGCCTGCACATTTCTGGTGGTCATGGTTTTTTAAAAATCATTTACACATATGGTTCAGATGTTTGCTAGAACTGACATTCAACCAGATAATTACCCATTCGAGGAAGGCTTTGTATTGGATAGCAAGTGTTACCTCAAATGACAAGCTAATAAAATTAGCAGCACCATCTTTCCGCACTCTTTTCCTACATAATGTCATCATGATCACCCCAGCCAGTTTCACAAGTTGATGTGCAACTGTCTTTTGCAGTCAATTGTTGCCCCTAACTGGATGTAGGAGAGAGCAGCTTACAAGATAACATCATGAGTTTTATGATGCCTCACTCAGCAGCAAATTTTCATAAATGGTTTCAAGTCCTTTTGAGGGGGCTTAGGGGGTGTGCAGTAGAAAATTGAAATGTTCATGAATTCAATCCAATCATGGATCTTTCTATAAGTGCACATTTTCCTTTTACTTTTGTTAGAGCTGTGGCATTTCCTTTTTCTTATCTTCCAGCTTTTATTGTATCCAAAGCATTGTATCTTGTAGCCAGCAGGCAGAAGAGCAGAAGGGGCCTGCATTCGCCACACCATCTTTGCTTCTCCCTATGGAACTCAATTCTCCTTTGTCTTCTTCCACTTCACCTTCCTCTATCTTGAATGGGAGCTTGTTCCACCACTCCTGTCCTTGGTACCTACCTACCACTTTATATAGGGTGGCAGGTAGTAAAATAAACTGGGTGTAGGCAATGATTTTTTTTTTTTGAAAAAGAAATTGGGAATATTTTGGACTAATGTATTTTTCTAGTGTAAATTCCATTAGTTTTGCTAATTTTGGGCAAATTTCCCTCAAATTTGAGAGAATTTTTTTTTCCTAGAGTAAATTTGACTAATTTTTCTTTTTTATTTGGGGGGGAAGATTTCCCAAATTTTCGATATCACAAAATTGAAATTTAATTTCAATTCAAAAAAAACTAAAAAGTAGGGATTTCGCAAATTTCGGGGAAT
>Ga0209208_10009234_pt1 | contig 12999 bp, 9 predicted proteins | sample S1TSphfallax_3_FD_187694 | JGI IMG/M metagenome (GOLD analysis project Ga0209208, IMG submission 187694) | Host-associated microbial communities from peat moss isolated from Minnesota, USA - S1T2_Fd - Sphagnum fallax MG (SPAdes) (version 2) | ecosystem: Host-associated > Plants > Peat moss >...
ACATGATAGTTGAACTTGTTAATATTGTTAACAATTACATGAAGATTCTCAAAAATCAATATGGAATTAATTATTCTCTTCTATTTCAAATGCGCAAACGTCCAAAATCTCATATTCCACTAAATTTTACATATTTTAAAAATCATTGAGCATATGACCAAGTGAATTGATACATGAAATCAAATTTCATCCCATAATAACCTTTGAAATTGAATGAGAAACCATCCAAAAAATGACAATTATTTGTAATTGGAATCTAAATATTTTGACCCAAAAAATGTCAATATTGTTTCTTGGTTAGTTTTAGGTCAAGAACTTGGAATGGACTTATTGTGGATAAGGATCCTTTTATTAGACATGACCAACAAAATCTACCACATTTGTTTTTGTTGATCAAACATTTGGTGCTTTGATCTCTTTTAAAGCCTTCAACTTAACATTCCAAAACATTCATTGTCATGTGATCATTGATGTAATGAACATATGAATTTCTTTTCTTATCGCCTAGAACCAAAACACAAAATATTAATGACATAGTCATTGAACATGACAATAACAATGTAACAATCCTATTCTCCCATCGCAAAATATATATTTGAAAATATTGATAAATAGTGTGAAATGCATTACCCATCAATTGCAACAACTTTACATTGATTGTAACATCTTATTTTCATAGCATATTAATGTTTCAAAGAGTGGAAATCCTAATAAAGTTGCTCCTTCCATCCTTAAAAGCTCCAAGGAGTGATTTTAAAAGCATTGTGACCTTAAGAAGCAACCTAGTTAAATTGGATGCAGTATCTAATTTCATCCATTAACATCATTATTAAGTTAAAACTAACATTGGCATGTGTCGCTTTTCAAGATACAATGCCACAAAAAAAAACACATGAACTTCACTTCTAAAAAGATGTAGTACTTTTAAACTTGACATTAGAGGAAAATATTTTGAATCGCCTTTGTCTCATGGATCTTAATGTCCAACTTTTTAATGGATTTATTTTGTTCATAACATGAAAATATGAAATTATTGCATGAACAAAGGGTGTAACATGTATAGTACGGGTTTCAAACAATGTATTTAGCCCATAATATTTATCAAAAATCATTTGAACTTTTAAAATTTTATGTTCTTGTCGTTTTTGCTGTCAAATGGATGGGTTATCTCGTTGTCAAGGTGTTATGTAGAAAGATTCAATGCAAAGAATCAAGATGGACAAGGCATTGGTAGATGTTTGAATGAGCTATTGCCTATATTTCTTTAATAAGAAACACAATTCATTGTTGACCACCATTACAATAGATCAAAATCTTAAGGAAGGAACTATAGGTTAAAGTTTTAAGAATGTAGAAATGTGAGATTTATATTTTTCTTATTATAAGGTTTAATCCCTATATTGAATCTTGATTGAAGTTTTTAGTTCAACATATTCTTAAACTATGTTTTGAACTTGTTCATGTTATTTATTTTTCATCACAATGAACTTTATTCACATCCTTTCTTCACATTAAAGTAAAATTTGCCACAAACATTTTTCCAAGCATTGTGTTGAAGTGGGGGTGTGTGAATGAGTGTCTGCAATGGTATACAAACTTGAAGATATGGTGGGTCATTAGAGACCTCAATGCCATGGTTGGTTAACATTTAATCAAAAAGTTTAACATGAGGATCTCAAATATGATATATATATATATATATATATATATATATATCCAAAATCCTTTCAGATGTTACTTTAAACATCATTCCTTGTACACATGGTGCGCTCATCGCATTTTGTAAAACCTTAAATGAAGAACATATTGTTTAAATTAATGTATGATAATTACATTATGGTTTAATGAAATAACTTAAAAATGAATCAAAATGAGCTTTTTATCCCACATGTTCACATAAATCTATAGATTATACACAATTGTATTAGATATTTACTCCTATTATTATGAAAATGAATATTTAATGCATTAAATGTAATCATTGATACTTCAATTTATTATTATTATACAATTTTTCATCCCACATTTTTAGGATAGGATTGATTATGTTGTGGTAACGCAATTTATTCATTATTAGGAAATATGGATTTAATTCATTAACTCAATTTTCTATGGGGTCCTAAAAATGAACTAGGTCACCATTTTTTTTGCCATTTGACCTTGGGTGAAATTTGAATTGTTCATGTCCACTTCTAATGGAAGCAATTCACTTAAGGTAATTCACCAAGGTCAAATTTTTGTAATTATTTTAAAATATTGAATTTAAAAAAAAAATTATCATTAAGCTATATTGTAGTGCAATTATGTATAAAATTATTCAATGTATGCATGTTAGACGTATATAGTGTTAATACATTATATTATCTATATAATGCATTGCATTGTTAAGAATAATATATATTATATTTAATAATTATCATGTAATAACCAATATATTACAAAATTATTATAACTAAAAAACAATATGGTATGTCTTGTTGACATAATATAATATTGATTTTATAATGTAATATGAAATATTAACATAGATTAATTAATAATAATATTTATGTAGTATTAAATGATAGAAAATTATTAAATATTTTTACTTTTTTTTTATATTAGTCAAATATTATTTTGCATAAACAAAGGTTGCATGCCAAAGTATATTTTTACATGAAAAAACATTTTGTGAGTTGTTATTAAATTAAAAAATTCAAATGTGTTTTCCTTCAAATGGATTGTAATTTTGTATGTTTATTTATTATACAAGTGTAGACCTTTGAAAAAAAAAAAAGTGAACAAAGTATGAAAAGGAAAATAAATGTCAACAAAATTTGTGTTATTGCAACATGTGTAATCTTTGACACAACAAATATGCTAAATGGTGGTTGGTTGGCAAATACAATAGCTAGTCTCCAAAGATACCAAGGTTCAAACCTTGATATCAACAATCATATACATGTTGATCATACATAATATCACCGAATTCAATTGCCATGCATAAATTCCCCATTAAACCAAGTGTTAGTGAAATCACTATGTCCATATCAATTGGCTCTCATTTAGTAAGGGGCATAATGAATTCATTAAATTTCTTATCCATTAATATTTTATCCAAAACCTAATGAAATTCCTAATGAACTTCGCCACATCCTTGGTTACTACACAATCTCTTTACAATTCAACATTAGGTTTTGTTATCATGTTGCCAAGTTTTTTTTATCACCTTTTATTGTCATTCAACATTGCTTCAATTGAGTAAAAATTCTATGGTCAACAAAATCCCCAAAAATGTAAACATGTCAAAATTTTGGCTAACAAACATTAAAGCAAGATTTATATTTATGATTTTTTGTTCATCTACGCCTATCCATGCATATTTATGCAAATTAGGGGCACTTCCATTATTTTGTTCCAAAATTGTTTCATATTGAAAAACAATGTGGGCATTCCAAAGAGCATCATTGAGGATCTGATGGATCCAAACAAATGATTTTTCAATATTGTAGTAACAATATTTGGAAACTGTGGATCAACAAATAATGTGATAAAAACTTATTAAGTCATGACTAATGCAACATTTGAAATAACCCATGTGTTTGTTTCCACAATTTTTTTTCAATTTGACAAAAGTTTAAAATTTTACTTGTGACATTAAAGTTTGGAATATGGTTCACAAAAGGGGGATATCACATTGATGGTCAGTCTCAATATGCTATTCCAATATTAACCCACAATTCAATTCTTATTTTGTAAGGCTAGATTTAACCATCAAAGTAACCAAACGACGAGGAAAGGGGAGACGATATTGGTCTAATTAATTATTTTTCAAATACCATATTTCTACGTGGTAGCAAGTCAAATATATTGCCTTTGATTAACAACCCATGCAAACAATTTCAACAATGTTTAACATTAATGTTTTGTTCTTAGATAACTTTCACAAAACAAGACCATGACACATAAAACCTTCAATCCAAAAAAATAAAAATAGAGGAACGTCATTTCTTTGGCCACACTTTCAAACCTTGTAAAAGGTCTTAAAAGTCAAGTCTCAAAATAAGGTTGGACATGGGTAATCATTAACTTAACTTAAATTTAACTAATAATATTACGAGGCTTAAACTTGCTACATAATATGTAGTGAATTGACTAGTTGATTAAATTATTTCAAATGAACGTTTCTATATAAAAGTTGCAACACATAATGAAATTTTTAATCTTTTAGAATATTTTTGGCATCAAATTTTCATGTTTATTTTTTATCGTGATACATTGACAAGTATTACAATTAAACAATAAATCACCAATTGATTGTTACATAGTTATAGGTTGGTAATATTGTGCCAAATAGCCCATGAAAGGATGTATAATTAAATAATGTGTGCTATGACATATATGACTTTGTTTACAAATCATTTATAAAATTCCAATAGAGATTATAATTGGAACTTGTTTAGGTGAAATATGTATAAGGTCCAATAGTATGGTCATCAATTCTATGAAAACATTCCATATGGAATTCCAAGCGTAACCACATGGCTCTTTTCACCAACCCACTTGCATGGATATGAAAAGTTAAATAAACATGTGCCTTTAATACTTGAAATTTCATAATTTGGTTGAATTGAACCAAATTATGAAAAAAATTCAATTCAATTGACTTTGGTTTGAATTGAATTGAAAGTTCAATGAGATATTAACCCTAATGAATCCAAAGGAGAAGAATATTGTGTTCAATTCAATTAAATATGTATCACATTAAATGTGTTTGAATTAAATTCAAATTTAGTTGAATTGCGTTCAATGAAAGTTGTAAATTCATTCGCTATTTTCATTCAAATATAACTTAATTTTCACAAAATTATTTGAATTTTTGCATCAATTCATTGTCAATATTAGTGTGTTAATGTGGATAGAGTGGAGCCCAAATCCAAAACTTATATGCAAAGGCATATAGGTTTACACCCAAGTTATGTTATTATTAATGTATATCAATAATGCATATATTGAGGTATTGACCACGACAATTTGAATGTATATAGCAATATATTGGAATCAATTATGTTCAAGCAAATAGAAATGCATAATATTTGCTTGACTAATGGTTAGTGTTAAGTAATTTTCTAAAGGTTTGACCTCAAAAAAAAACTTAATGATATTATAGCATGAATTTTTTCTTCCTAAAACACTAATTGTAACATTCAATCTTATGTGGTTTCATTACGTGAATGCATTTTTCTTTTTTTTCTTTTTAATCTGTAGCCTTAACTTTAATATTGTGTAATTTCATTGTTTCTTCCCAAAAACCTTAACCATAACACTAGTACTGTGTGGTTTCATTGCACAAATGTTTTTTCCCTCAATCCTTAATCCTAATCCTAACATTTGTTATGTATTAAATTTCACAAATGTTCTTTTTCGACAAAAGCTTATCATGAATATTATGTATTGTGTAACTTCATTGCATGAATTTTTTTTCTTCCAAAAACCCTAACCTTACTTTGGGTATTGTGTAATTTCATAAAAGCAATTTTTAAGAAAAACCTTAACCCTCAACCTAACATTGGTTATGTTGTAATTTTAGTGATAATTGTTGTTGTCCCTATGAACTTTCTTGTTGTTCTAGTGCTTTGTTTTCATTTTGCAATGCTTTCTTTTTGGATGGAGATTATACACATCTTGTATGGTTTAGACTCAATGGAACCCTTTCCTCTTTAAGGACTTTGTTGTTGTAAGATGAAGATTTACTCCATTTTAGAACTAGGAATGGGGAGGTAGAAGGAATAGCTTCAAGAAAACTCATAGTACACATAAGAAATGGATTACTTTAAACATTTATTTGTGAAGCATGGGAGATCAAGGATTTGTTAACAATGGATCATGGTGATTTGGAGCCCAGTGCTCATAAACAAATGGGATATTTGTATGGATATCTTGCAATCCAATTCCACAATAGGGTATGCCAACCAGATGTATTCTTTAGTTTTTGGTACCAAAGATAGAGAAATAACAATTTAAGGTTTAGTGTTTAAGGTATACATAAATGTATTGCCTAGAGAAATGCACCAAAAAGAGGGGGGAATATGTATATATATCAAGTTTAAGGTTTAAGCTATATATACATGTGCATTACTTGGAGAGATAAAAGAGCAATTTTTTTGTGTTCCTTTATTTCTATTATGCACACCTACCCATAACACACAAAATACCTTACTACTCTCAACCATGGCCATGTATCCCAACACTCCAAAACCTCAAAATGTCAAGTAGGAACAACCCTTATTTGGTCACTATAACATAAACCCCCTCTTTAGTCTTTTCCAAAACCTTTTGTACTAGCTTAAAATATTTTAATTAGTAATAGTGGTTTAATCGATTCCATTTTAAAATGAAGGAACCAAATAACAATGTAGTATTGATTTTAGTTGCAAGCAAATGTTTTACCATGCAACAAGCCAATTTTTCATACAATATGGTCTTATAACAAACCATCATGCGAGTTTGTCAACTTACTATCAAAAACAATTCTTTAAAATGGTATATCATGGAAAATAAGAATGTACTAATACTAAACCTTCAATGTGTTTAATGTTTGGTATTTATTTATTAACCATATGTACTCCAAAGCATATAATTATATGATGTTGCCCACAAATGATCATGGAAAATATATAACATAAGATAATTACTATTTTTTTTTATTGGTTTTGGTGAAATTTGGAATTTCAACCCCTAGCATAGAACCCATATTGCAAGCCTTTATTTTGTTAAAATTATGGACCTATATATATGTATATGCAAGACCTCTCTTTCAATGGTTACTTATTGAACTTTTGGTCCATATTATGTAAAAAAAATAGAATCTTATCATTCTTGGTTTTTCAATCATCATTATAAGGATCCAAATGCCTTTTGCATGCTATAGACAACCTTTTATTGAATGTGGGGTACCCCAATGCTTGGGTTGTGTCCTCATTTTATCTAATAAAGGCAAAGAGTGCATATGAGTTTAAATGAGCCAATATTGATGTCAAAATGTCAACTTTTCTACAATTCTTATTACATTTGTCTATGTGGTGCCCCTTTAATGGCATGGGAATTAGAAAAAATTGTGCTTATTGAATAATATGAATATTGAAAATCTGAAATGAGTCAAAAAATCTTCTAATATCAAAGTTTGATTTAAACAAAGGATGTTTAACAACATTTAGTAGCATTATTTTCACAACAATATAATTTTTTTTTATTATCAAAATTTTTAGTGGTAATAAGGTAATATTAAACACATCTATTGCATTAAAAAAAAATCAATTTTGTGTTTATCAAAAAAATTAAATTGTTTTAAGTTCATGAATCTTTTTCAACATGTAAATATGATGTAATGTATATGTTGTTTAAATAAAAGTTGTAGTTTATAATATAGGAAATTAAACTTGAAAATGTTAACATGTTTTGGTATGATTTGAAATTGTGAATTTTTTTCAAAATGAAACACAAAATTTCACAATATTTGTAGACTTTCAAATTTTCGTATTTATTCAAAATTGATTGTAAAAAAACAGGTGACATATTTGGGTAACTATAAATACAATAAATAAAAAGTTCAAAATATTTCATTTGAAAATTCCTATTTATGAAAACATGTTTTTTTGTCAAAAGGACCCCAAAAAGGACATTAGTCTTAAAAATGCAAAGTAAACACAATGGTTCATTAAATGTCATTTAAACAAAGGATGTTTCAATTAAAGTGCAATGTTTACCCAAGAAAAATAGGTTTTTAGCTTGTACCCTAACCAAAATTTTGAGAGTAAAAAGGCCTTCCTCCACCCCTAGTGACACGAACATATTAATTCAAATGGGTTTAATATACACATGTTGAAGGAATGTGTATCATGCCCATCATGTAAATTATTCTTTCTCTCATATGGGATTATATATTGTCCAACCATGGAAAATTCCAAGGTTTTTGCTTGTACTTATATTTGTATGATACCATCCATTAACAAAGTATTGGGATCCTCTTCATTCTAACTGGGTCAACACCCATTTTATATGTAGGAATGTTCAGAAAGGACATTATAAACCTTATATTATTGATTGAACTCAAAATGAATATAATATGGAAATATCCAATGTTATAAAAATTTTATTCTTAATATTTGTTTGATCAAATAATTTTTTTATGTGTAATTTTATATGGGCTAAAAAACCCCTAAATGTTATGCATCTTTTCTGATGGATGTGAACATTAGACACCATTTTCCAAAAGATGGAATTCATCCATAATGTTCATCTATAACTCCTAGCTAAGTCTTAATTAACTTTCAGTTAAGTTCTAGTTAATTTTCAGTTAAGTTCCGATTAACTCCAGGTTAACTTTTAGTTAAATCCTAGTTAAACCTAGTTAATTCTTAATTGATTCTTAGTGAAATCCAAATTAAGTTTTAATTAATTCATAATCAACTCCAAGTTAAAAAGCTTCCCAAGAAGTTTCCTTATTTGATGCACACATAAAAGCCTCCTTGCAAGTTTCCTTGAGCTAAGTCCCCAAAGGAGTATACATAGGAGTAGGACCCTTCATTTCCTTCAATTTATTCAACACCAATTTTAGGTACGATCTAACCTTCTTATGTTCTTATCATGTTCATGTTTACATATGTTAGTATAATAAATATATGTTTTCACACTTGTTTTACACATCTCATGTTTTTGTTTTTAGTTCTTGTGTTATTGTTTCGAATCAAATAATTTTGTCTTGTTCCTTGTTTGGAAGTTAAACTCAAACCTTTCCTTTAGCCTTTGTTTTCGTGATTTAACTTGTCCTTGACAACCTTTTATTTATTTATATATATATATATTAGTGAAAGGCATATTAAAATCCTTATAATCTATAATTAAGGTACTAAAGGATCACAACGACCAGCAATTAAGTCATATGTGTAATTTGTAAAAAAAAATGCATGTCCTTACAAATTGCATGTGAAAATACATACCTTGTTGTCTATTGCATAATGGTTTGATATTTAATATAATCAATAGAAAGATGTTGTATTCAATATTCTTAAAGATTATATGCAAAAATTGGATTGGAACAAAATTACTATTATAAAAATTTGAGATCAAAATCATGATTTCAAAAAAGGCATCTTCAACATTGTTGGATACCTATCAAATCATAAAGCATTAGGGAATGCTTACTTTATACCATTGTATAAGGGGTTTGTTTGAATGAAATTTGATAAATTGAACATAAGAGAATGGAAGCTCTTTCCTTTTGTCATATTTACATAACCAAACCAAGTTATTTTTTCAATCTATATGGATATGCATATTCATAAAATTGGCCTCAATGGCTCTACTCAAATAGTTGGCATCGTATTTTATGACTTACAATTTAACTTGCACAATGTTAAGTGGATATACCTAGAAAGGGTTGTCATCTATCTTGGGATTACTTAGGTCCAAAAATAAGTTTGGATCCCCAACATTAATCCAACGATATCATCCACATATCTTATTGCAAATATGAATATGTTCATAATTTTTGTTCTACCCAAGTTGGCCAATCTAAGAATGAATTGCCATTCATAGAATAGAAAATAAATATTACACCACAAAGGTGAATACGCAAAACCCATGGGAATCCTAAAAATTTGTTTTTGGACAAACTTTATCCCCTAATGAAACATGGCAATTGGACATCAACTAAAATTTGACCTTAATAAGTTGATTTGCATTAAATTCAATCAAATTACCATTCTTAGGCATTTTAGCTACCCATTTAGTGTTGGTATGTTTCCTTTTTGCCCATTTCTTTGTGTCAATTTTAACTTGAAAAAGATGTTATGATCTAAGGTGAGGTGAATGGTATTATTAAAAAATATTTTTAATGGAAGACACTGCAAAAATTAGATTATCCTTCCCTTCAATAGGAATATTTTCACAATATTGTGTAATGTTTACTACAAAGACATCCTTTATCCTTTCAGGAAGGTTAATCGTAAAATCAATAATATGATTTTACAATCCAAAATATAAACACTTTGATATTGAAAATTTTCTAATACTCATTTATTCTAATCTTGACCCATTCCTTGAAAATAACCATGAGTTTCATAAGAACACAAGTAAGTACACGTGTTGTCAATGCAAAAATTGACCCATGAACATTGGTGAACCATGTGCAACTCTTGTTATGGAGCTTATAAAGATATAGACACAAGTAATATTTTAAGGATAATTGTTTCCAGCTTTATTATAATTAATTTTGTAATATGTTCCATAGAGATCCAAGTATCCCCTTTAATACAAGGCAAGAAATCATTTTCTTGTAATCTATTCCAAGTTTGTTATCTTATATGCTTAATGCAAATAATGTAGGTATTGTTGGCAATTTTGTCAAGCCCATAAATAAACATTTTTCCTTAGATCCAACTAAGTTCATTTTGCATAGACCCATTATTTTAGTCATCCCTATCATTATGCTTAAATTTTTTTGATTTTTTGGGGATATTTTTTAGGATCCACCAAGTGTGATTTAAAACCCAATTGCAACATGTGTTTAGATACACGTTGAATTTAACTAAGTTCAACATGCCCCAAACTTATACCCAAGCATCCATCATTGTTGACACCACCTCCCTCAACCTCAGTAGAGAGAATGGAATTCGATTCGAGCCATGTTTTAAATTATTTTTCAAAACATTGTTTGAAAACAAGTTTAAATTTATGGTTGTACCATGCAAAATCCTAGAACTAAAATCCACATGGAATTTGTCTTGTGTGAAAGGATCAAAATATTCTTGAAATTTCTTATGTGAAACAAGACAACATGTAGTCAACAAAAAAATATTGAATTTGTTTTTTGAAATATAGTGTTAGGTTTGTAAACATCATTTTTGACTATGTACATATGATTGCAGTAAAAAATCAGCATGTCTAGGTAGCAAAACATCATACCCATACCAAAATGTTTCAATGTTTCACTACATACATTATTTGGTTTGCTCAACTCCATCTTTCTATTTATGTACAAAATAGTAACATATCTTGTTAACCTTTTTTGGAATCACCGATAGGTTTTTGCTAAATGCATCATGCCCCCCACTTTCATGTGATTTGATCAAATTATCCTTCATGTTTTCATCATCTATTTAGTGTTGGTCATGCATATCATTACTTGCACATTAATTAATCCTCAACCCATTACCCATTTTAATAATTTAATTTTAATAAGAAAACCATTTGAAATAGCTTGGTCCCTTATAATGTTTTCATCACTTTCATGTCCTAAATTGGAGTCACAACCCCTTCTAGGTGTAGTACCACCACCTTTGCAATGGAGTGTTTTTCTACCACAATAGTTTTCATGTTTTCCAAACCTAGATGATTTTGAGCCAAACTACTAGTTTGAAACTAATGTAAAAAAATTCAAGGGCATAATATTCATGTTCATTTTTGAACATTTGTAGTTGATTGAGACATAAGTATTCAAGTAGTTTATTGTGAAATTGGTTGGTTTAATCAATTCCTTTATCTTCCTCACCTTGTGCATTCTCAAAATTTGGGAAGAATTTTGTTTGAGGGTCCTTGAGGTATTGTTTCATAACCCATACCATCATCTCTCTAATGAATATGAAGGAGATGGAAGCTACTACCCTAGGTCTAACAATAGAAAACAACCAAGTTCCAAAAATATAATATTTTGAATTCAAGGATGAAAACCATGTGTTAAGGAAATAAATTCCAAATTGCTAAAAATGTATTAGATATAATGCTTAAACCACTTCATGGTAGCCAAATGTTAATCCAAACCTTAGACAACCACATATAACAAAAGGTTGATAATTGTTCCATAGTATGTCCTTGTGGTGTGAGTTTGATTATTCTCTATAAGCAAATCTAGCTTGGTCATGATCACCATTCTTACACCAATCATGCATTTCTTTTAATCAAACATGGATAGCATGAATGTGGTTGAAATGCTTTCAACTATTTTGATTCAAGGAGACCCTTATTTTGTCATCTTTTTACATGCCATGATTTTTAGAAAACATCGCCCCAAAATTGCCACACATTTTGAAATTGGTGTTAAGAGGTTGATATTCCATAGCAACTACATTTTATGTTGCAAATTGGACACATCCAATTCCATAGCTCTATATGGAAAAAATAAAGATGTTGGAATTTTCCTTGAACTTTATGCAATTTTGTCCAAATCCATTAGTGACATTGCAATCATTTCTATGAAGTCATTACATGGTAGCTTGTCTACCTTCGATACTTGCAAAATGGATAATGAAGGATGATTATTCAAAATGTTGCTAATAGAAATTTCTACTTCCTTCAAATTTACAAGGTTTGTTATGGTGAACACAACATTTAAAGGTTCAACAATACTAGCAACCTCTTCAAGCCCCTTAAAATCATTTTCTAGCATAATGTATAAAATTATGTGTGCTGTTTTCAACTGGGTTAAACCTACTTTTTGTCCATATTGGATGTTTCCAAAAGGTGCATATAATCTTTAATGCCAAGCGTCTCAAGAACTAAAGGCAACATCTCACTGTCATCATTTATTGTGTTGATTGTGTTTTGATTCATTGTCTACACAAAGTTGTGAAATGTTTTGTTTTTTATGCATGCAAATGTTGCTTGCACATCCTTGGTCGGTGCTGATAGAAGGGTAGTGTACTTTAAAACCTTAAGCTTTGGCAATTAGATCGGTGTGTGTGTGTGAGAACCCACACCACATCACAAAAAATCAAGTGTGTTAGCAACACTTACATTATTTTTACCCCATCCACTTTATGGAATGTGCAAAAAAGGAACATCCATCATCATCCTTTGGCAAACCAAAGATAATATGTTTAGTTGTCACATTGGTCATACAGTAGTCATTCGGTTAAGTCCGCACCTTGATCTGGGCGTCCTAATGCGGACTTATCCGAATGTTGCGGACTTAGCCCTATACTGCTCATCTCTTTGAATAGGTATAGTGTAACACCAAAACAC
>Ga0209208_10009236_pt1 | contig 12994 bp, 9 predicted proteins | sample S1TSphfallax_3_FD_187694 | JGI IMG/M metagenome (GOLD analysis project Ga0209208, IMG submission 187694) | Host-associated microbial communities from peat moss isolated from Minnesota, USA - S1T2_Fd - Sphagnum fallax MG (SPAdes) (version 2) | ecosystem: Host-associated > Plants > Peat moss >...
ATTCTAAGTCTAGCGCGGCTACCATTACGCCACATCCGCTATATTTTATAATCCAATTTAATAACATATAATAGGAATATTAAGCTAAAAAAAAATATTATATGAATAATAAAATCGAAGAAGTTAAATATCATTATTTAATTATGACTCAAAAAGAGTTTTTAGAATCTGAAGCTTTAGAAGAATCATTAAGAGAAAGAGCGAATTATTTTCAAATAAGAAAAAGATATAGAGATTTTTGGGTATTAAATTCACCTTTATTAGTTTATCTTCCAAATATTTATGAAAAAATTAAATTGAGTAATTTTTATACTCAAAAAAAATCTCAAATATCAGCAATAAATTTTAATAAAGATAATGCGGATTATTTTACTGTTTTGATTTCATTGGATCAAGATTTTATGAATTGGATTCAATTAAGACTTGGTGAATTCGAAAATATTGAAAAAATAAATACCAGCAAAGATGAACAATTAAAAAAATTTAAATCAAATGGTATTTATGGTTCATTTATTTTAAATGAAAATTCCAAAATTAAATCACCATTAATTTCATATTCAAATTATATTCATCCTGAAATTTTATTAGAAAAAAATAAAAAATTTTTAGAAGTATATTCTAAATTAATTCAAAATGATATTTCTAAAAAGATTAATTAACTAACTTTTATAATATATTTTATATTTTTTTCTTTCTAAAAGAAAGAAAAAAATATGATTTAATTATTTGTATTAAGTTGTATTAAGATGAAGGAATACTTTTTTTAATTAAAAAGAATACATTATATAAAGCCCAAGATGCTGCTAAAATTACTGGAAGAAAAATTAATATAATTCTCATATTTAAAATTCTTAATTAAAAAATAAATCTAATTTATATTGAAACTATTATAATTAATTGTTATTATATAATACATAATTATTAAATAACGAAAACATATAATATTTTTTTTTAGCTTAATATTCCTATTATATGTTATTAAATTGGATTATAAAATATAGCGGATGTGGCGTAATGGTAGCCGCGCTAGACTTAGAATCTAGTGATTAATCTCGTGAGAGTTCGAGTCTCTCCATCCGCATGAAAAGGTGAGAATAAATTTTGAAAGTGAGAAAGAATTGATTATAATTGATAAAGAAAAGAATAAAATAGAACTATTAATCTATAAAAAAGAACATATGAAATACGCTATTGCTCAAACTTCAGGCAAACAGTTTTTACTGAAACCAGGTGAATGGTACGACGTCGATTTTATTAAAAACGGTAATTTAGGAGATTATATTTATTTAAATAAAATTTTATTTTTTCGAAAAGAGAATAAAATTCAAATTGGAAAACCATTTTTAATCAATAGTCAAATTCCAGCAAAAATTATTCAACAGGTCAAAGGGACGAAAATAACGGTCTTAAAAACAAAACCAAAAAAAAAATATACACGCACACGCGGTCATCGCCAATCATATACTCGTGTTCAAATTGATACATAGATAATATTAAATAACTTTAGGAGAATATAAAATGGCACATAAAATGGGAGCAGGAAGTACTAAAAACTCACGTGATTCACAATCAAAGCGTTTAGGAGTAAAATGTACAGGAAAACAAGAAGTGAAAAATGGTTTTATTCTTGTACGTCAACGAGGAACAAAGTTTAAACCTGGGACTAATGTGGGCTGTGGTCGTGATCATACACTTTATGCATTAACAGACGGAATTGTGAATTTTACAAGCTTAGGTTTTGTCAATGTAACTGAAAACCATATGGAATAAACGGAAAAAATATCCGTTTATTCCTTTTTTCTTTTTCCAAAAGGCATTGTAGGAGTTTTAATACGCAACCAAAAAGCAATTGAATCAGTTAACCATTCCATAAAAGGAATTGTTGCAAATTTTCCACTAAGAGCTCGAAAATAGAGATATATATATAGGAGAAGAAAAAAAACAAAAGTATTTAAAAAGAAAAAAATTGCCAAAGGTTTATCTGTATAGACAATAGCCCCTTGATCATATGCCCATTTTGCAACAGGGCTTGCAATTTGTCTATGAAATAATAAATCCCAATAACTCATTAATAATCCTTGTAACATTAAAATAGCAAAAAGAAGAAGAATATTATATTTGATAAGTTTTGATAATTTAAATGTAGAGCGTACTACCATAAATTCAATCACAACATAGGAAAGAAAAAAGACTTTTTCTGGACTTGCCCAAATTCGAAAAAAAGGTGAATCAAGTATTTCTTTAATAAGAGGATAAAATGGCTCTAAAATTTCAGGGAAATACCCTAAAGCTAAAACGTTATTGAAAACAGAATATATAAGATCAATAACAGCAAAAAAATAGAGAGAGGTTAATTGAAAGACTTGTAGAAGATTAGGATATTGTAATCCAAACTCTGAAATTTTTTTTTGAAAAGGCTGAAATAGTTTTTTCATTAATTTCACAAAACTTATCCATATTGAAAATGAGGAAGAATTTTTTTTTGTCATTTCTCTTGCAGCTGATTTTAATTACTTTTTAAAATTATATAATAAAAAAAAAATTTCTATTCATTTTGAATAAGAATGTAGCTTTATTATAACGTATAACGAAAGAATTTTTGATTTTTTTCGAATTTATAAAACAATAAAAAATACAAGAATGAAAAAAATCATTTCAGAAATTAAAGAAAAGGGAAGTTTTTTCATCGAAAAAACCGAAGATGAATTAATTTATCAGATAGAAAAAATGAAAAAAAGAGCATTAATCGAGCCATTGGAAAATATTTTACCCGAATGGTTTGCTCTTACACAAGAAATTTCATATCGTAAAATTGGATTAAAACATTTTGATACTCAATTGCTTGCAGGATTTTATCTTCATCAAGGAAAAATTGTTGAAATGAAAACAGGGGAAGGAAAAACTTTAGCTTCAACTTTACCTGTTTCTTTAAATGCATTAACAAAAAAAGGCGTTCATGTTGTTACAGTTAATGACTATTTAGCAGAAAGAGATCAAAAATGGATGGGAAAAATTTATGCAGGATTAGGCTTAAGCTCTGGATTAGTAAAAAGTACTAGCTCAATTAGCGAAAAAAAACGAAGTTATCAATCAGATATTACTTATATTACAAATTCAGAGTTAGTTTTTGATTTTTTACGTGATAGTTCCTCATATTATTTTAATGAAATTGTTCAAAGACCATTTGAATATTGCGTAATTGATGAAATTGATTCAATTTTAATTGATGAAGCACGTACTCCTTTAATTTTATCTACTTTTCAAGGGAAAACAAATATAAATAAATTATATTTAGCAAAACTAATTGCTACCATTTTAGAAAGAGAAAAAGATTTTCAAATTGATGAAAAAAGAAGAGAAATTAATTTAACAGAAAAAGGGTATCAAAAAGCAAAAGAAAAATTAGGAAAAAAAAGCTTATATGAAGCGGATGATCCATGGATTCTAGAAATTTTAAATGCTTTAAAAGCTCAATATATTTTTAAATTAAATAAAGATTATATTGTTTTAAATAATAAAGTTTTAATTGTAGACGAATTTACTGGTCGAATTATGGAAGATCGTAGGTGGAGTTTAGGAATTCATGAAGCAATTGAAATTAAAGAAAATGTTGAATTAGGAGGTGGAACAAAAACAAAAAGCTCTATTACATATCAAAATTTTTTTACTTTATATCCAAAATTAGCTGGAATGACAGGAACAGCAAAAACAACTGAACAAGAATTTAAGGATATATATAATTTAGACGTTGTCGTTGTTCCAACAGCAAAACCAATGGCAAGAAAAGATTTTTCTGATCTTGTTTATCAAACTGAGCTTTCAAAATGGAAATCTGTTTTAGAAACAGCAAAAAAATGTTTTGAAAAAGGTCAACCCTTATTAATTGGAACTTCAAGCGTAGAAAAATCTGAATTTTTATCTGATTTATTTGAAATTTCAAATTTACCGCATCAAGTTCTTAATGCAAAACCAGAAAATGTTGCCCGTGAAAGTGAAATTGTTGCCCAAGCAGGAAAAAGAGGGGCAATAACAATCGCTACGAATATGGCTGGAAGAGGAACAGATATCATTTTAGGAGGAAACCCATTATATGAAGTTAAACAAAAAATTTTCGAATTTGTTTTAGAGAAAAAAGAACATAATTCATCAGAAAAAATTAAAACTTTTATTAAAAATATTTTTAATGAATATTCTGAGAAAAAAAATTTGAAAGATTTAGAAAATGATATAAAAACTTTGCCATTTTCATTAGAAACATGCCTACAATCTTTAAAAGATTTTTCAAATTTTCTTTATGAAGAAACTTATCCTATTTGGGAAAAAGAAAATGAAATTGTAAAATCATTAGGAGGATTGTTTGTTTTAGGAACTGAGAGACATGAAACAAGAAGAATCGATAATCAGTTACGTGGAAGATCAGGACGACAAGGGGATCCAGGAATGTCTCAATTTTTTGTTTCATTAGAAGATGATTTAATAAAAATTTTTGGTGGTGATAGTATAAAAAGGTGGGTTGAATATTTGATTCAAGAAAAAGATACGCCACTCGAATCTGATGTCTTAACAAAAACATTAGAAAATGCTCAACAAAAAGTTGAAGTATATAACTATGATCTTCGAAAAAATATTTTTCAATATGATGATATTTTAAATAATCAAAGAAGACAATTATTTCGAGCTCGAAATGAGCTACTTTATGAAAATATTTTTGATGAATTAGTTTTAAGATATGGTGAAAGTTTAGCAGATGAGGAATTTCAAAAAAGTGAACAAAAACTTAAAGATTTTTCATTAATTTTCGAAAAATGGTTTGATTCATCTTCCATTTGTTCGAAAGAAAAAAAAGCTTTTTATAAAGAAATTTGGATTAGTTTAGATATTCGATTTGCTCAATCAAATTATTATCAATTAAATTTTTTAAAAAAGAACAGAACAACTACAATATTATCAATTATTGATTTTTATTGGACAGAACATCTTGAAAGAATGAGCTATATTCGTGAAACCATTAATTGGAGAGCATATGGACAACAAAATCCTCTAATTGAGTATAATATTGAAGCTTATCAATCATTTTATTTGATGTTCGACCAAATTCGTTCATCTATGCTATACTATTCATTAACTAATCCAATAATTTAAAAAAAAAATGTCAAAACATACATTAAATGGACGCCGAAGAAAAGTAATTAAAACATCTGGATTTCGAGCTCGCTTATCAACAAAAAGTGGAAGAAAAATTTTAAAAAATCGTCGAAGTAAAGGTCGCTGGAAACTATCAATATAAAAAACGTTCGAATTTCGAACCAGAAATATGAAATTATTCAAATTTCAAAAAATTTTCAAAATTATTAGTAATCTAAAATTTGGAATTTTTCTGCTGGGACTAATTGCATTGTTAAGTTCAATAGGTTCATTTATTGAGCAAGATGAGCCTATCTCATTTTATGAAAAAAATTATGAAAAACCTATTTACGGTTTTATTAATTCAAATTTTATTTTTTTCTTTGGGATAGATCATATTTATACAACGTGGTGGTTTTTAGCTTTATTAATTCTTTTTGGAATTTCTTTAATTAGCTGTACAATTACAAGGCAATTCCCTCTTTTTTTAAATTCAAAAGAATATTTTTTTAAAAAAAAACAAATATCCTTTTTAGAATTACCATTTGCTATTAAAATTCAAAATATTTCTTACTTAAAAGAAACAATATTATTAAAAATAGAAAAATTAAATTTTTATATCTACCAAAAAGGAAATGTAATTTATGGATATAAGGGACTAATAGGGAGAATTAGTCCCATTTTAGTCCATTTTAGTTTAATTCTTATTTTAATTGGATCCTTTTTAGGAGCATTTTTCAATTTTAAAGCCCAAGAAATGCTTCCAAAAGGAGAACTTTTTCATATTCAAAACCCAATCAGAGTTGGATGGCTAACTCCTATTCCAAAAATAAATATTAGGGTTAATGATTTTTGGGTTGAATATGAAAATAATAGAGTTCATCAATTTTATTCAAATCTTTCCATTTTAAATAATTTTGGAAAAGAAATAAATAATCAAACAATTTCAGTTAATAACCCCTTAAGATATAAAAATTTAGATTTTTATCAAAGTGATTGGAATTTAATAGGAATTCGACTAAAAAATAAAACCACTTTAAAAATTTCTGAATATCCTTTATTTGCGCTTAGCGAATCAGGAAAATCTTGGGTAACATGGATAAATGAAAAAGATGAGCCAAAAACAATTATTGTAGATCAATTTGAAAATTTTGTTACTATTTATGATAAAAATGGGAATTTTAGAGGAAAAAAAGCGATAGGTGAATCTATCTCATCAAATTTTATATTAGCGGAAATTTTGCCTTCAACAGGATTATTAATTAAATATGATCCGAGTATTCCAATTATTTATTTAGGATTTGGGTTCTTAATGATAACAGCATGTTTAAGTTATTTACCCTATACACAAATTTGGGTTTGTGAAGATAAAAATAGCTCTTGGATAGGAAGCTCTACAAACAGAGGAAAAATTCAATTAGAAATTGAATTTGAAAATTTAATTCGAGCGATTGAATATCAATTAACAAAAACTATTTTTTTCACAAAAAAGGGATAAGATTGTAATTATCCCTTTTTTTTGAGAATAATTAAGGTATAAAAAATAAATTTAAGATCCTTAGTAGCTCAGCGGTAGAGCGGTCGGCTGTTAACCGATAGGTCATTGGTTCAAATCCAATCTGAGGAGCGATCATTCCAATCATATTTTCAACACAAATCACAAATATTCCAATCCAAATTCTAAACATTGCAATATACTTTTCTTACAAATATACTTTAGAAATCAAAGACAAAATCCAAGATTTTTCAAATATTTTTCTTTTCTTCATATCTTTTTATAGATTTTTCATTTTCTTTCGGAAAAACATGGCTAAAGTTTGTCTATTAATAAATATTCAAACAGGATTCTTATGGTTTTGTAGACTTTAGAAAAGATTTCTAGAATGAAAATTTGGAACTTTCGATCTATCTTTTCTTTTGGTTAATAGAAAAAGGATTAATCTTTTCAGAAACTAAGTTCTTATCTTATGATTTTGTACAATTTAGGGAATAATAAGGAAAAAGAAAATAAAAGATCTATATTTTTCTAGTTTTGATGAAAGTTTTTAGAGTTGTAGTTTGATTGAAAAAAAATTAAAAAAATTAATAGTTAGAAGATAAGAAAAATTTCTTATCTTCTAATTCACATATTAACCAACAATAACTGGAGCAGTAACTGCTAAGTCTAATGGGAAGTTGTGAGCGTTACGTTCATGCATAACTTCCATACCTAAGTTAGCACGGTTAACGATATCAGCCCAAGTATTAATAACACGACCTTGGCTATCAATAATAGATTGGTTGAAATTGAAACCATTTAAGTTGAATGCCATTGTGCTAATTCCTAAAGCTGTTAACCAGATACCTACAACTGGCCAAGCTGCTAAGAAGAAATGTAAAGCACGAGAGTTGTTGAAACTTGCATATTGGAAGATTAAACGTCCAAAATATCCATGAGCAGCAACAATGTTATAAGTTTCTTCTTCTTGACCAAATTTGTATCCATAGTTTGTAGATTCACCTTCAGCTGTTTCACGAATTAAAGATGAAGTAACTAAAGAACCATGCATAGCAGAGAATAATGATCCACCAAATACTCCTAAAACACCAGCCATATGGAATGGGTGCATTAAGATGTTATGTTCAGCTTGGAATACTAACATAAAGTTAAATGTTCCAGAAATTCCTAAAGGCATACCATCAGAGAAGCTTCCTTGTCCAATTGGATAAATTAAGAATACTGCAGTTGCAGCTGCTACAGGAGCAGAGAAAGCAACGAAAATCCAAGGACGCATACCAAGACGGAAACTTAATTCCCATTCACGACCCATCCAACAAGCAACACCTGGTAAGAAATGTAATACAACTAATTGGTAAGGACCACCATTGTATAACCACTCATCAACAGAAGCAGCTTCCCAAATTGGGTAGAAATGAACACCAATTGCGTTTGAACTTGGAATTACAGCACCAGTAATGATGTTGTTTCCATATAATAATGAACCTGCTACTGGTTCACGGATACCATCGATATCAACTGGCGGAGCAGCGATAAATGCGATAATATAACAAGTTGTTGCAGTTAAAAGTAATGGAATCATTACTACACCGAACCATCCGATATATAAACGGTTTTCTAAACTAGTAATCCAAGAACAGAAACGTTCCCAGATATTTAGGCTTTCATATTTTTCTAAAGTTGCTGTCATATTTTTTCCCTCTTCCAATAGAAAATATATATGAACGGTTTTTTAAAAATTCCCAAGTTTGAAAATAGCAAAAATAAAATTATTTAGAATTGTTATAATATGATAAAAACCTAACATTTTTTATTGAATCATGAAAATTTTCACCATAAGTGATTATCAACTCCCTGTTTTTGCTTGTTTTTCACTTTTTTTTGCGATGATATCTTATTGGATTGGATTATCTCTTCCAAAAAATCAATTTGTTTTTCAATTTGGAAAAATATTAGTTTTTGGAAGTAATTTTCTATTTGCTCTTACTTTATTTTTACGCTGGATAGGAGATGGATATTTTCCTTTAAGTAATTTATATGAATCACTAATATTTTTAAGTTGGGGAATTTCTTTGATTCATTTAATCATTGAATCAAAAACAAAAAGTCGTTTATTAGGCTCAATTTCAACCCCTATTTTATTTTTATTATCAGGATTTTCAACTTTAACTCTTCCTGTTGAAATGCAAAAAGCACTTCCATTAGTACCATCTTTACAATCAAATTGGTTAATGATGCATGTAAGCATGATGATGATTAGCTATGCTACTTTAATTGTGGGTTCTTTATTAGCTTTAGTTTATTTAGCTTTTTTTGTATTTTTTTCTCAAAGTTTGAAAATTCCTTTTTCTACAAATCAATCTGTTGTTTCTTCATCAGAAACGTCTTCAAAATATTCATTATTAGAAACTATTGATACATGGAGTTATCGTATTATTGGATTAGGATTTCCATTTTTAACAATAGGAATTATTTCAGGAGCTGTTTGGGCAAATGAAGCATGGGGATCATATTGGAGTTGGGATCCAAAAGAAACATGGGCGTTAATTACTTGGTTAGTATTTGCAATTTATCTTCATTCACGTTTATTAAAAGGATGGCAAGGAAAAAATGCAGCAATTTTAGGATCATGTGGGTTTTTTGTCATTTGGATTTGCTATTTAGGAGTGAATTTTTTAGGAAAAGGCCTTCATAGTTATGGTTGGGTTCTATAAATAAAATAATATTTTTTTTTCCTTTTTTTATAAAAAAAAAAAGGAAAAAAAAAAGTTAATAAGCTAATCCTAAACTACGTGTCGTTTCTCCACCTAAATAAACACGAATACTTAAAAAATCTGTAGGACAAGCACTTTCACATCTTTTGCATCCTACGCAATCTTCTGTTCTTGGAGCTGACGCAATTTGACCAGCTCGGCAATCTTCCCATACAACCATTTCAAGAACATCTGTTGGACAAGCTCTAACACATTGCGTGCATCCTATACACGTATCATAAATTTTTACTGTATGACTCATAATTTTTCTCCTATAAATACTGTAATATTTTATTATTATAATGAAATTTCTTATAAATAAAAGTACAGAAAAAATTATTTTCATTTTTTTCAAAAAACAAAGGGGATATTAGGAATCGATCAAAAATATATAATTATATGAAAAAAAAGTTGAAAATTTCGGCATCGTGCTATTTTCCCAAAGGATTTCTCCTTAAGTATCTTCGCCGCAATAATGTTTCACAATCATGGTCGGAATGGTATGATGTGGTGCCATTATGCTATAAACACCGAAATTAAAAGTGAAAAACTAAAATTGCTTAAGATAATGGTTTATTAGTACATCTAGGCTGAATATATTACTATACTTACACCGGATGCCTATCAAGCGGCTCTTCTTGCCGCAACCTAAGAGTACTCATCTTGAGGACGGCTTCCCACTTAGATGCCTTCAGCGGTTATCCAAACCATACATAGCTACCCAGCGTTTACCGATGGCACGATAACTGGTACACTAGAGGTATGTCTTTCTCGGTCCTCTCGTACTAGAGAAAGGTCACTCTCAATACTCTAACGCCCACGCCGGATATGGACCGAACTGTCTCGCGACGTTCTGAACCCAGCTCACGTACCGCTTTAATGGGCGAACAGCCCAACCCTTGGGACGTACTACCGCCCCAGGATGCGATGAGCCGACATCGAGGTGCCAAACCTCCCCGTCGATAGGAACTCTTGGGGGAGATCAGCCTGTTATCCCTAGAGTAACTTTTATCCGTTGAGTGACGCCCTTTCCACACAGCAGCGTCAGATCACTAAGACCGACTTTCGTCTCTGCTCGACTTGTTTGTCTCACAGTTAAGCTTCCTTATGCCTTTACACTCTTAGATCGATTTCTGACCGATCGGAGGAAACCTTTGTACACCTCCGTTACCTTTTAGGAGGTGACCGCCCCAGTCAAACTGCCCACCTGAAACTGTTCTTTATCCGGATTACGGAGTAAAGGTAGAATGTCAATTTTATCAGAGTGGTATCTCACTGACGGCTCCAATATTCCCACAAGAATAAATTCTTAGCCTCCCACCTATACTGCGCAAATAAAATCGAAATTCAATTTCAGGATACAGTAAAGCTTCATAGGGTCTTACTGTCCTGGCGCAGGTAGTCCGCATCTTCACAGACAGTTCTATTTCGCCGAGTCCCTCCTTGAGACAGCTTCCAAATCATTACGCCATTCGTGCGGGTCGGAACTTACCCGACAAGGAATTTCGCTACCTTAGGACCGTTATAGTTACGGCCGCCGTTCACCGGGGCTTCAGTTCCCAGCTTCGCTTGCGCTAACCGGTTTCTTTAACCTTCCGGCACTGGGCAGGCGTCAGCCCCCATACATCGTTTTACAACTTAGCGGAGACCTGTGTTTTTGCTAAACAGTTGCTTGGAACTTGATATTGCAGCCCATAAGGGCACTCTTTCTTCCGAAGTTACAGAGTTATTTTGCCGAGTTCCTTAAGGAGGGTTCTCCCGCGCTCCTTGGTATTCTCTACCTCCCTACCTGTGTCGGTTTAAGGTACAGGTAATTATTCCTTATGGCATTGCGAGCTTTTCTTGGAAGTCTGACATCAACTACTTTGATAAAAAATCTTGTACTCATATCTTAGCTCAAATGATTTTCGCTCATTTTCAACGCCTTGAATATTTAAACCGGAAACCATTTACCGGCTAGTTTAGCCTTCTTCGTCCCTCGATACCAGAAATAATTAGTATAGGAATATTAACCTATTGTCCATCAACTACGCTTTTCAGCCTCACCTTAGGACCTGACTAACCCTCCGAGGACGAGCCTTCCGGAGGAAACCTTAGGGTTTCGGAGCATTGGATTCTCACCAATGTTTTCGCTACTCAATCCGACATTTTCACTTCCATTTCGTCCACATCCGCTTTCGCTAACGCTTCAACCTACAATGGAACGCTCCCCTACCGATATAAAAAATTATATCTCACAGCTTCGGCAAATTGCTTAGTCCCGTAAGTTTTCGGCGCAGAATTGCTAGACCAGTAAGCTATTACGCACTTTTTAAAGGATTGCTGCTTCTAAGCAAACCTCCTGGTTGTATAAGCCTTTCCACTACCTTTGCCACTTAGCAATTATTTTGGGGCCTTAACTGGTGATCTGGGCTGTTTCCCTCTTGACCACGAAGCTTATCCCCCGTAGTCTTACTGATTAATTATACACAAAGTATTCAGAGTTTGCCTCGATTTGGTACTGAAAGCTCAGCCCGCACCGAAACAGTGCTTTACCCCTTTGCTGAAATATTAATCGCTGCACCTAAATACATTTCGGGGAGAACCAGCAAGCTCCGCATTCGATTGGCATTTCACCCCTAACCACAGTTCATCCGCTAATTTTTCAACATTAGTCGGTTCGGACCTCCATTTAGTATTACCTAAGTTTCATCCTGACCATGGTTAGATCATGCGGGTTCGGGTCTATAATTAGTGATTTTCGCTCTATTCAAGCTCGCTTTCACTATGGCTCCAAGATCTCTCTCTTAACCTACCACTAACTATAAGTCGCCGGAACATTCTTCAACAGGCACGAAGTTAAACGCTAAGTCGTTCTCCTTCTGTTTGTAAGCTTGCAATTTCACGTTCTTTTTCACTCCCCTCCCGGGGTTCTTTTCACCTTTCCCTCGCGGTACTATTCGCTATCGGACATCCAAGAATATCTTAGCCTTACGAGGTGGTCCTCGCAGATTCACACGGGATTCCACGTGTCCCATGCTACTCGGGTATAGAGAAAATTTTAAAATTTTTGACTACAAGACTATCACTTTCTATGGTAGAATTTTCCAATTCTTTCGTCTAATTTTTTATATTTTTAATAAGAATAGATTTCACTCTTCTTTCTACCCCACAACCCTTTGAAAATAAACTCAAAGTTTAGGCAAAATCCCATTTCGCTCGCCGCTACTAAGGGAGTCGTTTTTACTTTCTTTTCCTCTAGGTACTAAGATGTTTCAATTCCCTAGGTTCGCTCTTTTTTACTTATAAATTCAGTAAAAAGTGAAAGAGTTTCCTCATTCGGATACCTCCGGATCTAAGCCTGCTTCCAGCTCCCCGAAGCGTTTCGCCGGTAGCCACGTCCTTCATCGCTTTTGGATACCAAGGGATCCCTCACAAGCTCTTCAGTTTTTAAGCAAATTGAATTTAGAAACTTTGGAGGTAAGCGGACTCGAACCGCTGACTTCTGCCGTGCAAAAGCAGCGCTCTACCAACTGAGCTATACCCCCAAGTATTTTCTATAAATATTATATTCTTTGGGCTATTCTGGATTTGAACCAGAGACCTTACCCTTATCAGGGGTATGCTCTAACCAACTGAG
>Ga0209208_10009237_pt1 | contig 12992 bp, 12 predicted proteins | sample S1TSphfallax_3_FD_187694 | JGI IMG/M metagenome (GOLD analysis project Ga0209208, IMG submission 187694) | Host-associated microbial communities from peat moss isolated from Minnesota, USA - S1T2_Fd - Sphagnum fallax MG (SPAdes) (version 2) | ecosystem: Host-associated > Plants > Peat moss >...
TTTTTTCAAAACCCGTTTGAGAACCACAGAGATATCAACCTTGATACCCACCGTCACAGACAGACTGACCGCTCACAGACAGACTGACCAGCGAGCGTTGGTCGAAATTATACAGAGGCCGTCTGTCCGGGCCGGTTCTCCCGTAGAAAATCTGTCTGTCCGTCCGTCCGTCCGACTGTCCGGGCCAGTTCCGCTGCTGGATTAAAACGTGGAACTGTCGCGTCACGGACGGACAGACAGACGCACTACGTGAATTTATATATAAGATTTATGGAACCCGGAATCTGGTTCCAGGTCCAGTTCTTGAAAACAAAATAAGAATTCTGGTTCTGGTTAAAAATCAGACTCATTTCCGAGTAAACTGGATCAAAACTGGTGGTTAACTACTAGTTAACCTCGGGTTAGCCCTTGGTTCTAAACAAAAAAGGTTTTCTTTTCAAAAATCTTGGATCCAGTTCTGGTCCTTGAAAAATGAGTGGATCCAGTTCTACTTCTTGAAAAGTGCGCATCTCAATTTGAGTTCAGTTTCAATTCTCAAAAAGACCAAGATCTTTATTCCAGTTCCAAACCTGATTTCAGAAATCAGTTTGGTTTTTACTAATCAGATATGGACCAAAACCCGTGATTGTAACGCTTCAAACTAGGTACCCACCGAACACTGGCATTTGTTTCAAAGACCTTGTTTCCTCTAGTGGTTCATTTGTTGTTGGACCTAGTTTAATGCGAATAGGGTTCTAACTTTTCATGTTTGTGGGGGGTTTTATTTCAGGGTGTGATTCTACAGTCTTCTCTTTTGTGTTTTGAGATTTTAGAGCACACAAGAGAACACAACATAATCATGTTAAACAATAGTGCAAGATTCTGAGGTTTTCACACTTTAGACCAATAGCTGAGTGAGGTTAGGAGCTTTAAAGTCTGGAGTATACTGTTTGTGATATGAGAAAAGAAAGATGGTACAAGTTTGATAAAGAAGGTGATGATCAACAACACACGACTTTCAATGAAACCCCAAAAGCTGCAATCCTGCATTCCAATGCCCATTGCATGAGATTCTTTTCACAGTGAAAATACATGCTGAGAGAACTGATGTTGTTGTTCTTGGGTTCCACAGTAAATTTCTTTTCATCATTGGCCAAAAAGAATGTTCACAGGAAATTGTTGAACAATCAAAGTAAGGATTGTGATGCATATAATTGATTCCATGGAACTCAGGAAAACCAAAGCAAACCATTCATGGATTGTGTAGTAACATCAGACAAGAAAATTCTACTGATTCCTCTCACCAAGATGACAGCGATTGTGCGGAAGACACAGCAGCTCTGAGCATCTAAAAAGTAGAGACAGAGAGCCAGACTTTCACAGTTCAACTGAAGCTACTTTCATCAGACTGTGAACCCTCTTGGGAATTGAAAGCCAGCAGTTCCAACAACAATAGTTGCTTTAGGTGAACAGCTCCCCAAATTGCTTGTAAGTGCAGCATGCAGTCACACACCATACATGCTCTCTCACCCAAGAGCCAGACCTGACTTTTCAACTAGGATCAGCTTGTAGACTGGACTTCATTCTCTTGGGGACTAAAATTAATACACTTTTCCCAGGTTTGAAACAGCTCCACAAGTTTTGTCTAATAGGTCCACCAGTGACACTGATGTGTATATGCTTAGCTCATTCTTCAGCAAAGTTCAGAACATAGCACATCTATCCCCTTTAACTCTCACAGAAAGTGTAAGGTAAACCACCAGGGTGGGGACAGTTTCAAAATAAGGGGGGCCTGGGACAAGGCTCAGTCCAGCCCTGCATTTTGGGAATGTCCTCCATCAGTGAGCTTGATCCATCACAAAGCATGAGGTGAACTTGACCCATCGCAAAGCATGAGGTGAAAGTTGTCATGAACAAAAACATATGTAAATCATATGGCATAGGAGGAGGGTTCTGATGTTACTCTTTGAGTGTGGGAACAGGTCTTACACCTACAAGTGTAAGTGGGAGAGGATGTTTCACCTACTACTTGTAGGTGTAAGACCCATTTCCACTCTCAAGGAGTAGGCATAAGAACCCTCCTCTTACACCTTATGAGGTGTAGGAGAAGGGTATAGGGTTTACTCACAGGTGTAAGACTTGCTGCCTTCTCAAGGAGTAGTGTCATAGTATCCCTTTTCTTCTCTAAGAGGAGATATAAGGTGCCCTCCAAATATACTATGAAATTTCTCCCAGTGCTTTACCATACAACTGCCATTTAGCTGCAACATTTCACATGAACCAAGAACAACATTGGGATGATAGCACCCAGGAGGCAGAATGTATGGATTTCTGAAACATATTCTTCCCAGAAAGATATGTACCAAAAGTTACAATGAAATGAAGACTCCCATAGTTGATGTAAACCTGCCAAACTTTTTTGTAAGAAAACAGTGCTGCAATTGCACAGAGGGCAAGAAAGGAAGAGAGAGAGAGAGAGAGAGAGAGAGAGGACACAAGTGTGAATTAGACAATTCTGGTTAATCTTTTTTTTCTGTGTTCATTACCTTGCACCCCAAACCAAAATTTGAACTGGAAGTAACTGTGGGCAAAGTGAGAATTCTTTGATTGTCAGGAAGAGAGTAAGATCCCAAATCCTTCAATACAGATATTGGCCAAATGATTCACATACTACTAAGATGTAGTGAATATTGTAACAGTCATTACAGTTGGCCAAATTCGTAAGGTAGATTGGATTGTTGCCCAGGCAAGGACTTCCAGGATGCCAACCTAACCCAGAAGTAAGTACTTATTTTTGTTACAGTGCCAAGAGCACCATGAAGATTTCTGGAGAAGTTTAGATTCTTTTCCCAGTTTGTTGAATGAAAATGACTAGGCATCAAACTAGTTTGATCTCTAGTTTGTGTCTTTGTTTGTGCCTACTCGTGCTTCTATGAAAATGTGGGAATGTATGAGCCCAAATGAAGCTCATAAAAAAATTCGCCTATCACAATTGAGCTACACCAACCTATTGAGTAAATCAATGAAATTGGCCTTCTAGCACCAAGAGAGAGCACCTTCCAAAAACCAATTTCAAAATAACATTTGATAATTTTCAAGTGAAGAATAGTGTTTAAAAATGAACTTTCTAATCTCCAATTGTTGCAAGGAGCATGGTGTTACTAGACACCTCTTGAGAGGACAATTTTTTATTCTATTGCCATAATGAAAATTTTAGCTTGTGGCAAACTTTCTTATTCTCCATGTGGTCAATCACCACTTGTTATGTTAAGGTGACCCAACTTGTTCAATCCCTAGCTAGCACATGGTTAGCTCATTCCTTCAACCATCCTTTTTAAATCCCTACACAAGAAATCACAACCCAATTTACCCAAAATTCAAATTGCATTGCACCATGACCCAAAAATCCCATTTCAATTTTGTGATTGCTTGTTGCCTCCTTTCCTAGATTTTCTATTAGTAGATCACATGCTTCCATGTCTACCAATCACCCCCTTCATATTATGGTGTCTTTGTTGAATAAGCATCATTGTTACAATTGATCATAGTCCATATTGGAACACCATTAGAAAATATTGCATTGTTAAGCAATATTTTCAAGCACATTTTGAATTTGAATTTCATTGCTTGAATAAGTGTTTGGAGGCAAATGACCTTCCTTTTGATTATAATTAAACATCGATTCATTTGAGGACCCAAGCTTAAGGTTACAAACCCTTAGGTAGAATTGAAATGTGAATGGAATTTGTGATGCTACTGAACACCATTTCATATGTGCATATTTTGCACAAGTGTCAATTCTTGAATGTTTGGATTTGTGATTTGATTACATCATTGAGGGTTTATTTGGATTCACCAATTAAACATTGCAAGTATCTAAGAGATTGAATTTGTGATGTGAAAGCATTATTTGGGTTTTGGATTCATCAATTAGTGTCTACTTTTATTTAGGAGAGGTTTGACTTTTGGATTTGTGATTTAAATACATCATTTGGGTTTTAGATTCACCATTTAGGGTATGCCATGATATAATGGAAGGTTGATTTTTCAATTTGGGATCTGAGTACATCATGGTGGGTTTGTTTTCACCAATTAAGCTTTGTCATTTTGAATTAACATTTGATTTTTCAATGCAAGTTCTATTTGGGCCAATTAAGGCCTACCATCATCAATTTCAACTTTAATTATATCATTCAAGGCTTATTTGGGACAATTTAAAGGTTTTAAAAATTCCACTTCCCTTCTATTTCATCCATATGTATTATGGCCATTTGAGGTTTATTATGACCCCAATATAGGTTTGCAATGATCAATCAAAGATATGTTTCAGCCATTCGATTTTGTTTGAACTTCTAAAGCTTCATGACATTTGGGTATCATTGAAGCTTTAAATTTTAGTGTTTTTAAAATCTTGATTTTTTGTGGCATGTTGTGATCTAAACTATATTGGAATTATTACAAATTTCATTGAAATTTTTAAGTTTTTTTTCAAAAACTTGGCTTCTTGTGACATGTTGCATGACATTCAAACTATGTTGAAATTGTTATAGATTTCATTAAAAAAATCATTTTTTCCCAAAAACTTGGTTTCTTGTGACATGTTGTGACTATGTTGGAATTGTTATAGTTTTATTGGAAAATTTTCATTTTTCCTACAAACTTGGTATCTTGTGACATGTTGTGACATTTTTATTGTGTTGGAATACTTTAAATCCCAATGGGAAATTTTTTTTTGCCTACACCTCATAAGGTGTAAATGTAGGCAGAGGTGGCCAAGAAGGATTAATGACCATAGCAAATTGGGTCCAAATTCTTTAAGGTGTACCAAAACCTTGACACAACATCACCCTTTTCTATCTTTTTTACCTAGTCCTTTTTACCATGTAAAGACACATTAATGGATGATTATGATGGAATCTAGAATTGTAATGGTTTAAAACATAGTCCTTTTGAAAATTTTGACAATTTTTTATTCATTATTTTTTATGGGGATCAAAATATAGGGTAAAAAAGGTTGTAGTAAGGACTAAACACTTTTCGTCATGTGTGGTACACCTTAAAGGATTTTCACCCAATTGGGGAATCCTTCCATTTTAACATACAAATTATTGTATTTCTCCTGTGTGAAATCAAACCATTTCATCAATCTTTTCCATTTTTGTTTCAACCCCCAATTCCCCACTCCACACTCATTCTTACCCTACATGCATTTTCTTGTACACTTACATTACACCTAGGTCATGCCTATGGGCAAGCTCACACCTCCCAAGCTACCACATAACAAACATCTCCTTGCCCACAAAACTTAGGTCCCCATTAAATGCTCATAGTATTTGTTTGTATGTACAAAAATTAATAATATTTTTTTACAATTCTAATTTGCACTAAATGCTCACATCATGGAAGGAACCACAATAATTGTTATCCAAGTAAATGAATAATTCACAATGGTCTAAGACCACGATGTTGTTCATTCAATACATCTTACATTTGTTCAATTACAATTTGTGGGTATCATTGTTCTAAGGTTTACAAATTTCAATGAAAGTCCCATTGAGAAGTTCAATACAACCTTGGAACTTAGGGATGTGCATATTAAGGGTAGCCCATTCCTTAATAGTAGGCCATTGAATCTTGTCACTTATGACCTCCTTAATGTAGGATACAACATAAATTGCATCATTGCATATTACATTATTATTCCAATTCCCCAAGAATGTGTCATATATGACTATGTTGTCATGTTTCATGTACATGATGGATTGGAACAATTGTTGGTTGGGGTTCAACTTAATTGGTCACCTTATTACAAAGTGAACTTCATTAGTGGATTTCATATCGTGAGCAATGGTGGGGACCATTAGTGTTGAAAGTTCATCATATTCTAACAAATTAAAATTTATTAAAATTTTGAACAACCCTAATTTAGTTGATTGCATTATGATCATGAGCACATTTAGAACACCCACATTTTGGTTGACCAATTACCTAATAGTCAACTTGAATTCATTTGCTTTGAATAACTACAATGTGTTTAACATTCATAACTATAGCTACAAACGTAATTTTATGTTACCTATGTGTCCTTTGAAAAATCAATAGTGACAAGGAGTTATTAAAATTTGTCATGTTTGAAAAGGCATCATGTTAGAAGAAGCCATGGGGCACAAGAAAAAAATTTAAAACAACCCAAAATTAAAGCCTAAAAAAACTTTAAAAAACCCAAAAAGTAAACCCCAAAAAGAAATGTTAAAATAAGCTTTTAAAAAGTCATAATAAGAAATTATTAAGCGGGTAGGCTAATTACACTATTTTGGATGAGCAAAGCATAAAGGATAGGGATTAGGGTGAAAGCACATTACGGTGACCCCTTTTGGGGTGTCACATTGTATTACTTTCTAAGGATGTACGTGTTTGAGTGTATCCCACCTCAAACCTTTAAGAGATTTTCACAATATTTTTGCATATTATGTTAAATTATAACCTAGGCAAGACATTAGAAAAGAAACTATTTCCTTTCATTTTATAAAGTGAGAGATTGGAATATATTTGTGAAAATGAATGTAATGTACTTGTGTACTCAAAAACACAAATATATTCCAAAAAAAATTTAAATGATTTTCAGTTTTTATGAAAGTTGAAGGTATATAAAATCATGTCATTTCACATAATATGAACCATATTTGGATACCATGTGACTAATTTGTAAATTTTCATTTCAAAAAATGAGTTTTTTGAGCAAAGATGTGATAAATGTGTGGTAAATTAAAAATTTGACAAGAAATCACATCCGCATAGAAGATGACAAGCATAGCTAGATAGGCCATTTTTTCTTTCATTAAAATTGATTATTTTAATGACTAATGAAGCTTTAAATTTAATGCAATCAAAATGAGATTGTGGCCCTATTATAAATACATTCATGGATCTTTCAATATAGATAATGAAATTTATTATTATTTTTGAATAATAATATATAACATTATTTTTGTAAAAATAATTGTTGTAAGGCCCAAAAACCAACATTAATACCCAAAATTAAATCTACCATGCTTTTGGAATAATTATATTGTATGTATTATAATACTAGACCCAAAAGTGCCCCAAAGGGGGTCATCCTAATGTGCTTTCACCCATTGATCATTGGACATTAAAGGTTTAAATTTTGAATTCTTGTTTGGTTTTGAATCATGTTGATGGTGATTTGGGATTGCCCAAAGATGGGAGTTCTAAGGAAAGGATTTCATTTTTAGACCCAATTTTGGAATAATGATAAATGTAAGTACTTTGTAGCAAAAACTACAAACTTTGTTTTTGATATACCATAGAATTAATTTTCTTTGATTTCATTTCAATAGAACATGGGATTTTTTGCTATATTTTAGTGTAAGTTTTCAATAAATAAGAAAAATATATACTTCTGTTGTGATTTTCATATTCATATTGTTGTGTGAATTTTTTGTAGTATCAAAAAATAAGGAATTGAAGTGTAATTCTATTTTTGGATTGTTTACATTGTATCTTGAAGTACAAATTTTGGTTATATGAAATAAACATGAATCTAGTGTTTTAATGAACTGCGGAAGTAAGTGTGTTTATAATCAACGTAGGAATTGTGAATGTGTGCATCTTATAATGCAAATCTATTGTTACAATAAGTGTGGCATAGGTTTGCAAAAATTTAATCTGCGTCTACTAGAAACCCTAAAAGTAAATTTTAAAAAAAATTGAAGAGCAAATGGGAAAGTTCCCAATTGGGGAAAAAATTTAAATCAAATTAAAAACCCCAAAACAACCCAAAAAATGAAAACCCTTAAAACTAACAACAATAAATGAAAAAACCAAGAAAAACCAAGAAAAAATGTTAAAGCAACAAATGAAAATCAAAGGGGTTCGCACAAAATGAAAATGAAAATATATGAGTAACTTCTTTTTAAAAAAACCAAAGTTAAAGGAGCTTCAAATGAATGAGGGCAAAAAAAATCTCCCACAAATAAAAATGAAAAAATTTGAAAAAAGTAGAAATTGAAGGAGCCCACTCATAATATAGGTCCATGGAGAAGAAAACCTTAAAGTCATCCTATTTAGTCCATAAAGCAAACTTTGAAATAATTTTATATTGAAAACAAAAATAGGTGAAAATCTTAAAACATCATTCAAGTGGCGCCCTAAACAAAAATAGTCTAAAAAAAAACTAGAAAAGTGCTTCAAGTGTGCCCTAAAAAAATGTCAAAAAGAGTTTCAAATCTTATTTCACTCTATATTTCATCACTAGTGACTAGTTTTGAAATTTCATTCCCAATTAAGGGTGTTTTATGGATAATTGAAAATAAAGGTGAAATAGAGAAAAGGGTTGGGACAAGGTATAGGACAAAGGAGGACTTTACAAACAACTTTAATAATGTGAATATTGAATTAGATGTATGAAATAGCTGTTGAATATGTTCAATAGTGGACAACAACAATGTTGGCTAATTTTGAATTTCAAACCAAATATCAATCCAAATCTAAGTACAAGAATTGGACTTGGTAGGTCTACATGGACCTAGATCCACCTTAAAACTAGACTTTACAAGTCTACATGGACTTAAACCCAACTTAAAATCAAAATTGATAGGTTTTAAAGGGATTTTATAAGGTCTAGGTCATAGGGTTAGGTCAGGGCTAGGATCTTAACTTTAGATAATAATTAAGGTTTTAGGCTCTAAGGTTTTATATTTGAGTTATAAGGTTTTAGGTTCTAGGGTCATAGGTCTTGAAGTGTGAGGAAAGCCACAAAGGAACATGAGCAAAAGGACTTAAGGCAAATGAAACTTTGAAATATTTTGATACTTGACATTTCATCTCCATTTGCTTCATTTGAAACAAACTTCATCTCATAAGTTGGTGCATGGAACACATTGTGAATCTTTTAGTGAATTTTTGAAAAATCTTGTTGCAAATGGTTTGTTGTAACATCTAATAGCAAATGCCATTTCCAATGGTTATGACATTCATTGTTTATGGCAATTGCTAATGGATGTTACCACAAGGCATTCACAACAAGATTTTTCAAAGATTCACAATGTGTTCCATGCATTCACATGATATGAAATTAAACTACCTTACATCACTTGCAAAATTGGAATGTTAATAGGACAATCTCCTAGTCTAATAGCCTAGTGGGCATCCTAATAATACTCCCAATTACTAGTGGTAGGCTTACGATCTCGTAATTAGTAGAAGCAACGTTTTTAATTATGGATGGAAATGGTTTTCATATTACACTACAAGCACTAAAACAAGTAGTAAAAGTTAGGTTAGACATGGTCACCTTACTTATTCATACTTCACATGCATTACAACCATTGGATGTCACCTACTTTAAACCATTCAAAACAACTTTTAGAAAAGAAAAAAACTATGTTATGGTGAAAAACAATTATCTTGAACCAGACAAAGCTACATTAACAACATAGGTGGACAAGGCTTTGCAACAATCCTTGAAAAAGGAAAACATAAAATTAGGATTTAGTGGCCATGTGATGTATTCATTGTAGTAGAAGAAGAGGAGCATGAACTTTCATACCATTCATATGCAATAGATGAGTCTAACAATAATGAAGCTAAAATTGCCATAAAGTTGTTAAACATTGTAGGGACCTTTCAAACAAAGCTTCCAACTACTCCTGATCACCCCCCTTCACCCGTGCCACATTACTATGTTGAAATGCCAAATAGTCCTAACACAACAACAAACAACCATGAAGAAAATCAATTGGTGGTGGACTTGGAAGATGTTACTATGGAATCAAAAGACTTAATTAGTTCAAATCAAAGTGAAGAAGTTGGATTGGCTCACTTGTTGTCACTACCTACATTACCAATTAGGAAAAGACAAGGTGTAGCAAACCACTAGTGGATTATTCCAATTCACATGTGGTAACATCATACCAATATCTGGTTGTTCTAAAACATAAGGCTATGAACAAAAAAATTACAAATAAACTGAAGGAACAAAAAGTTAAAGAAAGGGAAAAAGAAAGGTCTAGAAGGGTTGAAGGTACATAGTTCAACCAATTTAAACGAACAATTCAAAGGAAAATTGAAAATGAGGATAGACCTGAATTTAATGAGGCATGGTTTGTTACTTCTATTAAGGCTGTTGGTGAAAGATTTCACAATAACTTCAAAGCATGGTATCAAACTCATCCTTTAGGCTACATGGTGTTTGGCTTAGGAATCACCTCTACATGATAGACAAATTTTAAACAACAAAGAAGGTAGAAAATGCAGCTTGTTGGCCATGTCTTAGCAAAATTGCAACCTTCCACTCAAGTACTATATATGAAGGAGGGTTTGGGGTGGGTTTTTAAGGATAGTCATAGAGAGAGATTTAAATAAGAAGGAAGAGACATATAGGTCACGAAATAAAGGAGATACATGGAGAATGGTAAAATCAAGGGGGGTAAGGTAAACATAGAGTGAAGTAAAGACTTATTGAGATGTTAAATTGATCACACACAATGGAAGTAATTGCATTGATGCAAATGGAGATAAGTGATACTAAAAACTAATACATCTTTGAGATTAGGCATGGTAGGCCTATGTTAAGGGGGTAGAATGAATATGTGATTTTGGATGAACAAGGTAGTTAGGATAGGGATTCATCATGGAACTTTGTTACTTTCACTTTTGAATTCTTGTTTCTTGGATCATGATGATGTGACTTGGGATAGTTCAAAAGGTTAGAGTTCTGGATAATAGAAAAGGAAGAATGAAAAGTTGAAACACAAAGTTTAAAGAGGAGGAGGAAGAGCTATAAGTACTTGCAGTAGAAAACCACAAACTTTGTTTTCATATAACACAAATTTTATTTGGATTGTTTTTAACAAAACATGGAACTATGTTATAATTTTGGACGATGTTTTTAGTAATATAAAGAAGCACAAACTTTTATAATGAATTTTATGTTCATATTTTGTGTGATTTTTTTGTAATATCAGATTATGATGAAATGAATTGTAATTTTTTTTTGGAGTTTTTTACAATGTATTTTGAAATACAGATTCTAGTTATATGCAAAAACCATAAATCTGAGGTTGGAATGAATGGTAGTGTTAAGTTTGTTGAAATTTAAAACAAAAATAGTGAACATATGCATGTGAAATGCAAATATGTTGTTACAATATTGTGAAATATTTTGGACGGATTTAAATTTCATTTATAATATTTGGTGACCATTTTGTGGAAATTCTTTTTTATATTCTTTTTTTTAGCAATGGGAAGGTTTTCTACAAATTTTATTATATATTGTAGATGAAAGTGTTCGGACAAGTAATGTTTTTTTTTTTTCAATTCATAATTTTAAGGGGTATGTTAGAATGTATCAAAGGTTTATGCGGTTGATGTCGTAAGGATTGAAAAGCAATCTACAAACTTTGAAGACAAAGAATTGTGAAACAAGATGAATCAGATGGTGACCCAAAGTTTACAGCGACAATTGGACTTGGAGGCAAATCAACAAGTTATTGAAAGTTAGATAGAAGACACTTTTGAAAATGGAGAGGAATATGTAGGGTTTACAAAAACCCCATATTAGAATATGATGTTGGATAAATGAGTTTTGAGAATAGAGGAAAGGCCTACGAGGCATAGGTTGTTTCTACCACAAGAAGTGGTATGGCGGGACTATGGATTAGGGGTCTTAAAAAAAGGCAAAAATCCAAATGACAATTTCCACAAAGAGAAATGCAATCAACTATTCATCCAAATAAGCAAATGCAGTATACTTCTTAGCTACAATATGTGGTTTAAAATTATAAAGATCAAGATAGAACAAGGAGTTCTGTAGTACTTGATCAATTGAAGGAAATCTCAAGTCCAAAATCAGTGACTAGTTAAAGGAGGGATGTTATAGGAGGTATACAACTTAGGTTTGTGTATTAGTCTACATCTCCATATGCTATGAACTAATGGAACACTGGGAGGTGGATGAAAACACCAATGTTGATGTGTTTGAGGAAACTGAAGAAAATTACCCAAGATCATTTGAGTATGCAAAGGCACATGTGAATGCGTTGGATGAAATACCGCAATCATATTCACATCAAGGGAATCTAGAGTTGGATTAAATAAGGTACACAATCGAAACATGGGATCATGAATATGTGGATTCAAAGATGATCAAGTTACTTTCAAAGGTCTATGCATTTTTTGAGGAATAAGGACATGTAATCATGGATTGTCCTCTTGTGCCTTTCACATTAGAGCATGTATTACTAGGCATGTGGAGTTACAAAATGTGGCAAGAACATTAATGGATCAACTATAGGAACAAGAATCAGGAATTCATGTAGTCAAGAACATATTTAAAAACATGGAATTGGGAAACCAATTGGGACCACATAATCGATAGATTCATCCATCTATTTAGACCGGGATTAAAGAACCAAAAGGGTATTCACATCCACATACTACACCACAGAGGATACTAATGGGTAACCACGGATTGGAACATCATCAATCTCAAGTGAACACAACTCCACCAATAGTCTTAAAAGCGGCAATTGTTGAAACCCAAAGACAACATGCTAGAATAGGAGTTATTCATTCACTTGATGAAGGTATAACAACCACATGAGTGGAAACGGTTGTTGTGCCCAACATAAATGTTGTTAGAAGGTGAGTACTAATTGGATTTACAACAAAATTGGGAAATGAATTAGGTGGGGTCTTGATAGGAAGGAATTTGAATCGAAGTTCAGTACTACCAATAGCTATTACTAGAGTTCTTGGCATAACTCAAATGGTGTTTACTAATCTGATAATGGCTACTCATGTGAATAGGACTACATATTTACCACTGATGAATTCAATGGCTACTAGAGGGTATAGAAGTGCAAATGTCATGCATCCAAGAGGAGGATGCTGAAAACCATTTGTTGTAACTGCACCAATTTTTTTATCACAGAGATAGCCATTATGTTAGGCCAACAAGGTAGCTTTTAAGTATTTTGATTTCAAAAAAAATG
>Ga0209208_10009239_pt1 | contig 12992 bp, 8 predicted proteins | sample S1TSphfallax_3_FD_187694 | JGI IMG/M metagenome (GOLD analysis project Ga0209208, IMG submission 187694) | Host-associated microbial communities from peat moss isolated from Minnesota, USA - S1T2_Fd - Sphagnum fallax MG (SPAdes) (version 2) | ecosystem: Host-associated > Plants > Peat moss >...
GGGTGGGTGGGGAAAAAATAAAGTTCCAAAAAAAAATTGAGATCAGGGTTGAGAAAGGGCAAAGAAAAAATTTCAACCTGGGATGGCACAAGGATAGAAAAGAGAAACCCATCAGAGCACCATCCATCCACGTTGGTGCAGTGGTGGGTGCTGGTTCGCTCTGGCAGTGGGCGGGCTGTAGTAAAGTGCTGCTTACAAGTGGCGACCTAGGAAGTTCCTAGGTCTAGGTGTGGATAATTTATTTATTTTTTGCTCAAAAAATGATAAAAAGTCAATTAAAATCACCAGATTTTAGTTTCTTTTTATTTCCTGAAAACAATTCACCAAGTTGTGGGAATTCGCCCCAAAAAAAAAAAAAAAAGTCCCTAATGTGGCAGTTTCGCCAGATCAATTTCTTTTACATAGGGGTTTCCATCTTTCTATCTATCTCGGTATGATGGACGCTAATCACCCCCTCCTGGGTGCCTGATGGTAAGATACTCTGATTTTCTGTTCCTGATTTTGAATGTTTCATCCACGAGCAAACACATTCTGAGAGCTGCAAATCGATTATCTGATTTCTCCTCTCTCTCCTCAAATTTGAAGGCACCTGGACACGGATGCTTTTTCTTATCATCTATGTAGAGTCGTCACGAGGTTCATAATCCGCTCTGCTCGAAGCCACCCCGGTCATGGACACGTTTTCATCCATCTATGTAGAGTCGTTATGAGGTTTATAATCCAGTTCGCGTGGAAGGCACCCTTAGTCACGGATGTGTTTTTTTATCATCTACGTACAGCCATGATGAGGTTCGTTACGCAGTCCGCGTGAAGGTAACCCGGTCATGGATGCTTGCATTTTTTTATCATCTACGTAGAGCCCTGACGAGGTGCATAATCTTTAGGTCAACATTATAGAGCAGCAAACCCTAAAAAGCGTAACGTGTTTGCTTCTCGCACATCTTCCCTGCTGCACGAGCTCCTCATCGGCGCTAAAGGGTTTCGAAATCTGCCGCGATCGTTGAAGCTCGCGTCTGCTAAATTTGTGAGTGATGCTCTACGCACTCTTGAGCATCGGCATCAAATAGTAGCTGTAGGATTTTTATGTTTGGGTGATCTGGTATCGGGATTTTCTTTCGGTTTTTTTCCCCACTGCTGTCTGTCTGCGAGAGATATTTCTTCCACGGCGACAACTCCGCGCCTTTGGATTTGGTTCGAGTTTTGCACAGACTTCACCAGCTTATCCATGCTTACTTGAAGCACTGCACATTGAAGGTAATCTATTTATTTTTCTGCTCTTTCTGTTGTAATCTGGGATTTGGATCTTCTTGCTTTTTGCAGAAACATCTAAGGAGTTATAATCACATTTTTCTAAGCAGTCAGTCTGTGCGGTTTCTGAAACCCTAAATGCCATTGTAGCTCAGGTTTTTGTTTGGAAGTACCAAGTGCTGGTTGCTGATTTTTGTTTTTCCTCTTTCTCTTCTCTTGGATTCCTAAGTGTTGCTCTAGCTTAGGTCTACTGTCCAAAGACACTCTTGTAGCGGCAATCTGGAATTATGTACATAGCTTAAATTTTCTTCTACTTGCGTCATTTGAAGGTAGTTCTTCCCATCCATGTATTTCTTCTTCCCTTTCTTCTGTCCTTATCCGGAGCTTTTCTTTGACATTTAAAAGGAAGGAGTTCTTCTCCTGAGTTCCTTACATGAGCATGGAGATTTCTTTACTCTCATGGGAGTTATTGTTTGTGATGGCCCAGAGTAGGTGGAGGACGATGCCGACAGTGAGTGTTAAATGGCAAAAGCAAGTTTTCAATGGAGTGGAAATTGACACAGAGCAACCGCCGTATGTGTTCAAGTGCCAGCTTTATGATCTGACAGGTGTGCCGCCTGAAAGGCAGAAGATTATGGTGAAAGGAGGCCTGCTAAAGGATGATGGTGATTGGGAAAGCCTGGGAATCAAGGAGGGCCAGAGATTGATGCTCATGGGAACTGCTGAAGAGATTCCTAAAGCACCTGAGAAAGGCCCTGTTTTTGTTGAAGATTTGCCTGAAGATGAGCAGGGCACAGCTGCATTAGGTCATACAGCAGGGCTTGTGAATCTTGGCAACACTTGCTACATGAATTCTACATTGCAGTGTTTGCATTCTGTGCCAGAGCTCAGATTGGCACTCAAGGAGTATTCTGCAGCAGTTGGTACAGGAATTGATCCCTCGTCACACAGCCTAACTGCAGCAACCAGAGACTTGTTTGGGGAGCTTGACCGTAGCCTTCGCCCTGTTGCTCCAGTTCGTTTCCTCACAGTTTTGCGAAGCAAGTATGTGGGGTTCTTGCTTTTCCATTCTGTGTGCTCTGTCATTGATGAGGTCTGTTCTACTAGTTGTTAGGGTCTCAGTGCACATGGGGTGCAAGTCTAATTTGGGTGAGACTTATTGGTCTGCTTTAGGTTTGCTCTTTGTTTATCAGGCACTGTACGGTGAGCCTAATCTTCTCTACTTTTCTTTACAGATACCCACAGTTTGCACAGCAGACAAATCAAGGTCTGTACATGCAACAAGATGCTGAAGAGTGCTGGACACAGTTGGTGTATGTACTATCGCAGCGCCTGCAATCAGTGCCATGGGATGAGCAGCCAACCAATACAGTTGTTAAGCATTTGTTTGGGATTGAGTTTAAAAGCATCATCAAGTGTGAAGAAAGTGGGGAAGAAAGCTCAGAATCTGAGACTGTGTATACATTGAAGTGCCATATTTCAAGTGAAGTGAATCACTTGCATGAAGGCCTGAAACATGGGTTGAAATCTGAGCTTGAGAAGACATCACCTATTTTGGGCCGCAGCACCCTCCATATCAAAGAATCCTGGATCAACAAACTCCCACCATATTTAACTGTACAGTTTGTACGGTTTTTTTGGAAGCGGGAGTCAAACCAGAAGGCGAAGATTCTGCGGAAGGTGAACTATCCTTTGGTCTTGGATGTGTTGGATTTTTGCACAGAGGAACTTAAAGAGAAACTGAAAGGACCCCGCAAGGTGTACCGGGAGATTGAAGATGCCAAAGTTGGTATTAAGAAAAAGGAGAAGGAAGGAGCTGAGGGTGTAAAGGCTTTACAAAATTTGGGGACAAGTACAAGTGATGAAAATGTTGAGATGGTGGATGCAGAACAGGCCCCTTCTTCTTCTGAAAAGGTTAATGCTCCAGAACCTGAAGTGACAGGAATTTATGACTTGGTTGCTGTTCTGACCCACAAGGGTCGTAGTGCGGATTCCGGGCATTATGTGGCTTGGGTCAAACAGGACAGTGGGAAATGGATAGAGTTTGATGATGAGCAACCCATCCTTCAGCGAGAGGAGGATATTACAAAGCTTTCTGGAGGTGGTGACTGGCACATGGCCTACATTTGTTTGTACAAGGCTCGAGTTGCTCCACCATACTAAATCATAGATCAGCAGATCATGGAGTGAATTGGTCTACACTTGGAGCTTCACGGTTGAGCACAGACAAAAGGTTCTTGCAAAGTTCCCTCAATTATGCTGTTATGAAAAGGGCACATTGTGTGTGCACTTTTTGGATGTGTTTCAAGGAGAAAATGTGTAGGAAATTTTTTAAATGAAATGTCTCTTGCACTAGTCTCAGTTTGAATGTTGACATACAATGTGTGGGGTGAGGTTATTGAGTCATCATCCATGCTTTTGAGATACTTTTTTGGGTACTTATACTCAGAAGAGCAGAAGTCAGTAATGAACTAAAATTCAAGATGTCTGGCGTTTTAATTTGCCATATCTGTTGACATATAAAATACTGTGGTACCTTGGCAGCTTCAGGAATTGGCATGTCTGTTGAATGATTTTGATTTTCCTTCCGAATTTTTGTTATTTGAGATTTCACTGTTTGGAAATTCTCATCAGTTCTGAAAATAATATAATGATTGTTGAAGCTGCCAAGGGAGTAATGTGTGTAACAAGTAAACATGGGGAGAATGAACATAAATTAGTTTTGAAATTATGGAGTTTTGAAGCTAAGGACCTCGAACAGGGCCGTTTTTGGAATGCAGGCTTGGGAGCTGAGTGTGTGACCCAAATTCCCAGAACCACCCTGTTTAAGGTCCTTACCCTACAAGTAATTTAAAAAACTAATTATGTTGCCCTCTTTGAGGTCCTTTTCTGGTGCAAAGATCTGGTAGAATTTTAAATGGCTGCAATTTTGTCTCAAAGGAGACCTTACAAGTAATGTACTCTCTTCTGTCGTGACAGAAAATTTTCTGAGGTTAAGGTGGCCTCCACATACATTAAAAAAGTTATACCATTGGTTTTATGCTTGAAAGTAGAAATGATATGGTATAAACATGGGGACTACCTTATCTTCTTGTCAGGTTTCGTGAAAATTAATTAAGAAATTGGATGAAGAGAATTCATACGAATTTTGATGAATTGTATAAAGAATTGTAATCCATACAGATGAATATTTTTTAAAGTTTCAAATTGAAGCAATGAAAATGTGAAAACTGATCCATGTTGCTTACATTTCGCATGAGAGGACATGAATCTTTGTAATTTAAAAAGCAAAGGAAATAAAATTTAATCCAAATTTAAGATTATAGCTCTATTCTTGTATTCTAATCTCCAGATATTTTATGAAAGAGTTATAATGATGGAAAAATAATATGGGCAAAAGAGGTACATGGAAAATTAGAGTCAAAATATTCGAAACTCCCATGTGTCAAACTTAAATTTTTTTAATTTAAGTGCTGAAATGATCTAAAGGTGCATTCACACTTGGTGTTAGGAACTCTAGTGTTGAGTCCCCTAACACCATGCTAGTCATTTAGGACTTACACCTACTTACCTTAACATTTTATGTTAAGCTGCCAATTCACTTAACATTAAGCTATTGTCCATTTAACATTGGGTGCCACCTAGGATGCCACCTAGATTTTCATTTAACACTGACTTAACATCAAGTGTGAATGCACCATAAGTAGCTTAAAAATTAATTGATTTCGATACTTGCCTGCTGAAACTGATCATCCTAACCAATATTGGGAATTGAGTGGGAACATGTTCCGTGAATCTATTATGGCCACTTTGAACAATTATATTGAGATAAACAACAAGAACATGATACAAGGAAATTTGGACAATGAAAAAAATGTTGGCCATAGATAGTGCGAACATGATTAGGAACTTTTCCTTTAATTAACATCAATAAAAATAATGGGAATACATGAAGGTATTTTGCATTGGGCCAAGCATATGAACAATAATAATGGAAATTTTTAAAATTTAAATGGGAACATCCAATGAAGGAAGGACACAAACTTGCCTCTGGTCCCCATATGAAAAACCAAAGATTTTTTTTTCTCATATTCATTGGAAGGAAATTAATGTGAAAATGAAAATTGAATTTTGAAAATTTGAAGTAATAAGTATATATGGTTTGTGGTTTTTCTGACAAAAAAGAATTGGCAAGATTTTTCTGGTTTTTCTAGTCTAAATTCGACTAAATTTGCTAAATTCTTGGATAAAATAGCCATTTTTTCTATAGAAAAATTTTGAAATAAAAACCCTGAATCGGTTTGTGGCTGTTTTGGGTTGCTTTTATTTTTTTGGGAAAAAAAATTCCTAATTAAAAAAAATGGAACGTTTATGACCGGATTTTATCGAATTTGAAGTAGTGAGATCGTGGATGAAAAGAACCAGGTTAACGATGGATGTTGTTATCTCATCCACGAGGCTAGAGCTGGACACCGGACATTGTAAAGTCTCATCCACGAGGCCGAACCTACCCTTTGATAATCTGATCCTACGACAACGGTTCTCGGTGCTGCCACGCGACGTTGTCAGTCTCATCTACGAGACTGAACCCGCCCGTTGGTAATCTGATCCTGTTGCAGCGCAGTATCGTGAGTCTCATCCACGGGCTGAACCTTCCCGTTCATAATCTGATCCGTCATTAAGGGTTCCTACTACTGGCGCGCGATAATAAGTCTCATCCACGAAGCTGAACCCGCCCGTTGATAATGTGATCCTTCTGCAAGGGTTCTTGCAGCTGCCGCCGGAGCCCGCGAGGAGATCAAGCGCTTGCGACGACAAGGGTTTGCACGGTGCGCAAGTTCTGCAGGAAATTCGAAGTTTGATCTGTGTTTCGTGGCGGGAAGAAGAAGGAAACGGAGAAACGGGATCGAAGCAATGAACAAGTTTAATCTACCGTTGCGCAACATTCAGAAGGAGAGGCGAGCCAATCGGTCCGAGAAGCGCCGCCTCAGATCGGCAGCACCTTCTCTCAAGATCTCAGTGAAGCCCGGTCCCCGCTCTTTGTCCGGCAAGAAGAAGCGGAAACTCGAGAAGAAATGGCGCAAGGTTTGTATCTCTCGGAGTTACCCGTCCCCCCCCCTTGTTTTCCTCTTTCTTACTCGGAGTTAGGTCAAAGGGACTTGGTTGCAGAAGCTCCCTTTCGTTGAGGAAACGAGTTTTCGGAAATCTGTGGACACGGTTTAGGGTTTCTAGAACTGCGGAAACTCCATGACTTGTCGCCCTTGGTCGTGCTCCATTTCCAGCTTGTAGTAGCACACGCAGAAAATCAAATTGTCATCAATTTTTGGATGTCTTTGGATTCATGTAAGGAATTGATGACTGCAGACACAGAAAGAAGCTTTGGAGGGTGGATTGGTTACAATGGAGGACATTCAGATGATGGCTGCTGATGAAGAAGGTATGCTGTTGTCCTTTTCCACCTTGATCTTAGCTTATTTGTCACAGCCTTTTGGTCATAGTCTCACTCAGGTCTTTTGTGTCTTTTGTGTTTTCTTAGATGACCAGGTTCCATTGCCACCAATAAACTCAAGGTTGTCTTCGCGAGGTTTCAGCATGAAGAAACATGCGAAGTTGAGACTCAAAAGTTCAAAAGGTATGGGCACTTCCAGAGGATGCAGAAGTTGGATACTGTGCTGTATATTTGAAGAAGTATAGGGCCTGTTGCAGATTGGAGGAGAATGCAATTGGACTTTTAAAGTATCTATGTTTCTTGAGTGCTAGCTGACATCATGCCTGAGTTTTTGGTGTAAACCTGTCAAGCTTTATAATGATATGGTGAAACAAAGTAGATAAAAGGACAAAGAAAACAATTTTTTTCCCACTGCTTCTGGAAATGTAATAGAAACTCAAGAGTGGATTTTTGTATAGTTTCTTGCCTGAATTATTTTTTATATGTATCTACACCTAGTTTCAGGAGCTGGTGAACTCACCCAGGAGCTGATGAAGTTGATAGGGAACGATGGGAGGTAGTCACTGCCACTCATGAGGAATGTAATCTGGTTGGATGCTTTTTGAGACACAGTTAGAAGGATATGACTCCACTCATTCTTGTTGATTTTTGTTCTGGTTTTGCCTGAACTTACACAACAATTACCTTTCAAGTGCTTCTTTGCAATCTCTTGCACAAATTTCAGCAAGTACAGCTGAAATTGGGGTGTGATTGTTTTCCCTAGTACCCATTTGGTTTGGGATATTCATAGTTGCACATTGACTGGAGCTGGCTTAGTGAAATGGTTGAAATTTGTTAAGTTGTAATGAGGCAGCTACAGACCTCTTTGGTGTTAAAGCTTCAGTGAGCCCAGCTTACTAAGTGCAAGTCAGAGCTAATATCTTTGGGAAGCCAGTACCTGGCAGATTACAGTAATGCAGATTGACAAAAGAACTGCTTGGAGGACAGAAAGATAGGATGCTATGTTGCTTCAAGGTAGCAAAAACTGGTTTGGCCACTGAGATCTCATGAGAAGTGAAATGCAAGAAGATAGAGGTAAGTTAAAGTGAGTGAATGATTGCCAATGTAATGCCATGTTGCAGGTGCACAAGTCAGTGAAGCAATATCTGTACAGCCAATGGAAGCAGAGGTGGATGAAGCAATGGTGCAGTGATTATATAAATGCTGCTCTTGACCAACATTTGATCCACATGATGGACAACATGAAGTGGGACATGTCTCAAAGGGTTGTGGTTATAAGCTAGTGCATCTTGGTGCAAAGTTAAATCTGTCCCAGTGATGTTCAATTGATTTTCAGTGAGGGGATCAACAGCAAGTTCGCTATTTTAGGAGTGACAATTGCACCTGTAGTCGTCTTTTTTAGCCCTAGTGGACATATGGGGTAAAACCTTCCTGCTTAGAAACATGCAGATGTATTTTTGCACATCATGCTTCTCAATACTGATGATGAGAGTCCTCCATGTACATCACAGTGACAGACATATTAGGTGTGTTTGCATTTCTGAGGATAAATTGGTTTCAGTAGTGATGAATTTTGAAGAGACCTTTCTTTGCAACAGTTTTGGTGGATCTAAATTTGCCACAAGTGGAAGTTATGGCCTAATGGAAAATCTGCATTGGTGCTTGACTGATAGAATTCCCTCTATTGATGGATGAGGAGGAAACACAATATTGTGGCTTTCTGTTCTCTAGTGTAGATTGATGATGAGACTAGGAGCAGAGCAATTGTGGAATCCCTGTGATAATTTGTTTTGCTGCATTGATGTAATGCAAATTTGCATGTACCATGGTTTTCCACAGTTTTTCCTTCATTCTACATTAGCTTTCATGTCTGATTGAATGCCTCATGGTGCAATTGTAATGTAGCATGGTTGTTTCTGTCTCAGTGGTATGTTACATTCGATGTGCTGGAGACATGCAACTGCTGACTAGTTGATATGGTGGCTACAAAACCTTGACAGAAGGATTCAAATGTCCAGTGGGCAATTTCAGATCACTCCCTGTGATGTTGGTCATATGGCTACAAATTTTCTTAAGTAGCTATGAAATATGTCAATACCAAAACAAAGGAAAGGAGAAAGATCAAACTATATTTTGCACTTGGTGTCATGTGGGGTGAGGTGGTGTTTGTGTCTGGGATTCTATGGGAAGAATCGGTACCTATGCCAATTGATGCAGAGAAACGCTCGCACGATGAATCAAACTTGGTACGTACTTTCTCGTTGAAACTTTACCATAGAAGCTTCACTTAGGTGTTGCTCAATCAAAAGAAAGAGCTTAGTCACTGTGTAATGGTTATCATACAGAATGAGAGGATAGGACTCCAAGTCTTCAACAGTTTGCAACACCAGGAGCACCCCTGCATCTCTAGCTTATGAGATGTAGACTGCTTGCTGCTGCTGATCAGCAATTCCATTTCTGTAGGTTTGCCTTGAATGGGCAGATATATTGGATTTTTGCTGTGGTTAAACTCAATTCTGCAATATGACAGTGATGGTGACAGTTGCCAGAACAACACAAAGTATAAGTGATGAAAGTGGCTGGCATCCCTTGTGATGATTCATGCCCAGAAACCTTGGAAATAAATTTGGTTGCAGTGTGGCAATCCATATAAACACCTAGGTGTTTGATCACATGGATAGGACTTCCAGAGGCTGTAGTCATGAGTCCAAATGCAATCACCAACTTCTCACTGTATTGGCTGATAACTTGTTCCTCTTGCTGCTCTTCAAAGCCATGCATTACATGATGTGTATTAGGTACATATCCTGTCTCCTTTATCTGCCTAGTCAATTCATCAAGCTCAGCATATATCTCCTCTGTTTGTGGGTGAGATCTGTCATCTGCAACAAAATCATGTATCTTGCTCTTGACCTCAATCCAGCTGCATCTGGGTTTCTTTCAGATGCCTCTGTCCTTCATCAATTCCCTCACTTTTGCTACGTTGTCCACATGCCAGCTGCAGCATATTTATGTGAAATCAGCACGCACACAGCAGCATTCTGTCCTTCCAGCTTAGAGCACTTTTCACAACCAACTCTGCTAGCTGTATGTTGCCATGAATTCTGCAAGCACCAAGCACACTGTTCCAGACTGATGAATCTGCATCCAATGACATTTTGTTGATGAGCTCCTCAGTGTCATCCAACTGCCCAGCACACCCAAGTAAATCAACCATACAGCCATAGTGCCAAGCTGCTGGCATGAGGCTGTAGTCTCCACACATGGATAGGAAGAACTCACAGCCTTCATCAACTAAGCCTGTGTGACTGCAAGCAGAGAGAAGACCAACAAAAGTGACAGTATTGGGTGTAAAACCACCATGCTTCACCTGTTCAAACAATTCAAGTGCATCTTTGCCGCACCCATGCTGAGCAAGTCCAGCAATCATAACATTCCATGACATGACATCTTGTTCAGCCATTTCCTCAAATACTTGATGTGCAGATCCAAGACTTCCATGTTTGCCATACATATCAATAAGGGAATTCCTAACAGACACATCTCCTCCAAATCCAGCTTCTGTCAGAGCTGCTCCATTTCCACATGCCCCGAAAAGGTAGATGTAAGTTATCTTGTCAGGATTTATGCCTTGACCTAACTAAGGAGGAAGATGTCAATTGCCTCTCTGTGACTCTCACACCTAGTGTACGTGCTGATAAATGCATTCATAAGACAAACATCCAGGTACAATCCAGCTTTAGTGATTTCTGTGTGGATCTGCTTCCTTCTTTCCAAAGCTGCTGGGTTTAGAAGCATTCCTTGACTTTGTACACTTGTCCGACAAATTGACATACCTATGGGCACCAACATGAACACCTTGTTGATCCAGATTGTACAGCAAATTCATTGGTGTTCAATGCAAAGCACTTTTTTCAGGAATATCAATGCTAGCAATGCCACCACTGCTTTTGTGATCTCCAATTGGCAATCTGAGCATCACAAGATGCATTTACTCATTCTTTGTTGCATCCATGATACTCTACTCTCAATATTTGAATGTTTATGAGTTCATGGTCAACAAGGAGGAGCAAAATCATTTTGAGAAAGTTCTTGCAATTGGTTTCTTGATGGATTAAGACAAATCATGGATTTCAGTAGAGATGTTCATCAACCATAACACCAGCTATTGTTGTTCAAGCGCAGATCTGTTTTTTCTTTTGCATGAGTATGTCAAGAAAAGTATCATTGTTTGCCACATTGGCCTTGTGGTGCTTCAAGATGCACTTGAAAGTTAGAACAATGGTGAGGTTGTGCTTCTTCACCTTGAGTTGGGAGCACACAGAGCTTTGAGTGGATCCAATGAAGGTTGGAGCGCCTGTTTATCCAAAGGGCTTCCTCTGTTTGCCTCTGCTTGAAGTCCAGCTCTTGTGGTTTTGTCTGTGAAAATTCTGTGGTGTTGCTTCTGCTCCTCTCTACAGTTGCAAGCAAGCATTCTTCAACCGCATAGAACGTTCTTGACACCCAACTCTCATGCTGCCTATTTTCAAGCTCCCTCGGTGCTCTTCCCGATCCTTTCAGGAAACACCCAAAACTTCAAAATTCTTGAACTTGCTACCTGATGTCTGTAGATCCAATTAACCTATGATCTGGGAGCTTCACCCTGACAAGTGTGACCACATCTGATCTGTGCTTGAAACATTGAACTTCTTCTTTTTCTTCAACCCCTTGGGATTTTGCTTCATGGCTTGTCTGTGATTGTGAGCATTTTTTATCTGTGATTAACTCAGCTTTGTTGCTGCAACTCATCAGCCAGCCCATTTTCGACTTTTTCGGTTTCCCTCAAAATACTGTTAACAACATGGATTGCACAAGTGGATCCATTGGGTTGAAGCTTGGAATGGTACTGCAATCAAAGTTTGGAAATGTAAGTATTTTGAAGATTGCTTGCACATGATAAAACATTAACTTTGAAAAATGTTCACAAAAGTATTTTTGATCAGATATTGATATCTTTTAGCAACTTTAATATCCAACATGTTTCCAGACATCCTTATAATGCATCAGTTGAAGTCTTAAACCTGATAGGAAATTAGTTCTAGATTCAATACTAGGCAGCTTGATCAATACGGTAGAACACATCCCGTAAATGCTTTTACATATATCTTCGATGTATTGGGTTGCTATGATTTTGTCACATACCTACCAACCCTTTTCTCTTGATTGTTGTGATTTTCAATTCTAAGGTTGACTTAATTGAGAACAATGTTAATAGCTAACCATTAGAATTGACTTGTGAAAAAAAGTTGGATTCTTTTCTATTGAAACATGAGTTAGATGTTCATTTTTGTATTTAGTTTTGTATGTTCATTTATATTTTAGTGTTGAGTTTATATAGCTTCTTGAGTCTATGAGTGGGGTTTACGCCATTCAAAGACATGGATTCCATGAAGCTTTGTCAAAAGCTCCACCACACATGCACAAAGGCTTGTCATTGGTCTCTTGTCTAAAGTATGATTATCTTTACTGGCACTCACCACATCATTCTCACCTTCTTGTGCACATCTAAGCCTAGCTTACATCATGCACATTTCAACCTACTTATATCATGAGTAAAACAATGTCCAAATTGGGATAGAATCTTGTGTTAAGATCTCATAACCCTCTAATTGCCAAAAGTTCCAATGGAGTTCCAAGACCTTGTAAAGCATGTATAACCAAGGTTCCAAAAGTGGGCATACTTATTCTTTGTTGGAGGATTATATATCCGTGGATCCAATAGGATTGTGCAATTTGGGTTTAACATTGGCCCGACTCCTTGTTTAAAGTGAGCTTCAATAAGGCTCATTTTACACAAGTAGTCTAGGCCAAGGTTGAACCCAAATGGATCAATCTTGTTGGTCGACTCATTGAAATCAACCTCAAGGACTTTACACTAGGTAGGAGTCAAGTTTAAACAAAAATATAATGTTTTGAATGTATGATTGTTTGGCCATGTGATGGCAAAAAAAATACTGTACGACATAGTTAGTTTCAATGGGCAAGGGTCAAAATCAATTAATTTTAGACTATGAGGCTATTTCAGCACGTGAAGTTAGAGTTTTAAAGGTTTGACACACAAAGTTTTAACATACTTTGGCATCGTTGCAATTGTGTATGATTTTATTTATATACATACCCCAAACCTAGGGTGACGCGCTCCCAAGTCACGGGGTGAGACCAAGTTGAAGGTCTCACAAAGTCAAGTTGCGGAATCAAGACTTGGTAGCACGCTCCCGGCTTCCAACTCTAGAAAGGGGTAGAGGGTCGAGTTGGG
>Ga0209208_10009240_pt1 | contig 12992 bp, 10 predicted proteins | sample S1TSphfallax_3_FD_187694 | JGI IMG/M metagenome (GOLD analysis project Ga0209208, IMG submission 187694) | Host-associated microbial communities from peat moss isolated from Minnesota, USA - S1T2_Fd - Sphagnum fallax MG (SPAdes) (version 2) | ecosystem: Host-associated > Plants > Peat moss >...
AAATAGATGACCAAAGGTGGTAAGAGTCTAGCAAAAACAAACAGTAAGAATTTCTTGGAAATTATTTTGTGAGATTGAGTTTTCTAACCCTAGAGGCATGGTGGGGGTTGTTTGCATGTTTTGATTATGTTGAAATTTTGAGTATATTTGTAGGATAATTATGATATTGCAATTTATAGATTGAAATGTTATTAACTAAGAATGATAATCTTGAATTATATCCTTGCACCTTTGAGTTTTATGTCATAATCATGTTCAATGTTCAACAAAGAACATACCCTAGATTATCTAAGTGGCAAAATGGTTAGGTCAACTTTCTTTTTGTTCACATAACTTTAAACTGTATTTTTTTAAAAATCAATGTTGTTAGGTGCCTAACTATGTGATGCATTGGTACATTGGTTTATTGTGTGGCAACATGTTTAGAATTACATCAATTAAAAGAGGTGATGTTGTATTCAAGAATTGGACAAGATCATATATGAAGGTATGGCAGTGCCAAACCATCAAGCAATAGGATTGAACAATGACCAAACACAAACATTTGATGAATATCTTGAGGGTGATGAATTATTAGCACATGTGGAGCTTTAACTTACACATAGCCAAAAATTTGTTGATATTTGGTTTGAGTAGATATGCTTTGAAAAGAAAGTTGAAGTTTCTTGGTTGGGGAGGGGTGTACCATAACTTATATCCTGAAGACCTTGATGCAATGATTCCACAAAGTGTTCCATTCACAAGAGTTGGGTGTTATTGGGGCATTCATTTTACACAAGCAACCCTTTGTTGAAAAGGGCATAGAATACCTAGGAGGATGGTTCAAGATTCCCTACATTGTTTGCAACTAGAATACATGGCACATTGTGAAGTAAGGAGAATAAATTGAGGGAAATATACAATGACTACCCAATGGTGCTTTGGCATATGGATTGTAAGAACTCCTTGAAATGACTATGCACATAATCTTGTTAAATATTTCATTATGTGATGCAATGTGGATGTAGATTAGTATCATGTACATGGGTTAACATGGTGATTTGAAGGCATTTGAAAATCAGTGTGCAACATATGACAAGTTGGTGAAGTGAGGTATAAGAATACATGTTGGGATTGATGGTGGGAGCCATTTTGTGTTATGGGTGTGTGTCACAATGAATAAACAAAAGGAAACAATTTTTACAAGGTACTTTATAGTTATTGCAAAATATGGGCATCTTTTAAGAATTTGGTCCAATTTTGCATGTGAGCACAATTTAGTGTGGGAAGCCATGGAAAATGTTAAGCAAGAAGTATTCAAATTGTTTTTTTTTGGGTTTTTCTATACATAACTAGCACATTGAACATTTTTGGAGGTATGTGGATCCATTGTGCATGGTACTACAAGCATATGTTAACTTTGTTGGAGCAAAATGGTGTCATTAATATGGGAAATAGTTGGCACAAGGTATCGATGATTGTTGTCTTTTTACTTTATTTGCAAGAAAATATCCACACATTTGTAAGAGCATGAAACTTGCACTGTGTGAGAAAGATCAATGAAAACAAGTGTGTGATTGATGAACATGTTTTAGATCATATTTTCAAGTTGTACAAAAGGGAACATGGGTATGTACATCAATGTTAATTCATAATATTGGCAACGAATCATGAAAATGTTCATGAGTATATTGTTTCAATGTTCATTTTTGTTGATTTTACATTGTTATTTCTTAGGTAGGTTGAATCCTTCCCCTAGCATACCAAGCAAATTTGTTATGGATGATGGTGCAAATGACAAGTTAGTAAGTGAAATGGACAATACTACACAAGATGCAATTAATCACATGGAAACAGATTTGGACCGGGCATGTTTAAGTTCATAACAAAAACTTCCTTGAAAAATTCATATGAGAAATGGTTTTTGCTATTTATATTCTAGAAGGAAACCAAAATATGGTCATGTATACTTATATATACATACATACATATATGTAATTCATTCAATTGACCAAAAACCTTGCTCATGTAGGGTTTGGCAAATGTGCGCGACCATGCATATAAAACGAGTGTAGAAACAATAGGTGGAGATTTGCAAAGCTTAATCAATCTTCATTTGGCACTAACTATGGAATGTTTGCATAGTGGTGCCATAGGATTACATGCCCATTTGGACTTCATAATCACAAATGAACAAAACAATGATAAAGTCATTGCTTGTCGATTGTTACAAGTGGCAATGACCACAAGCCATGGCATATAATGAAATGAACACAATGAGATTTTGGGATGTTTGTGTGTATAGTGTTTTCAAAAGTTAAAGACAATATAGTTCATCCAATGCAAAAAATGTTTTTGGACATAATTGTGCTAGAAGTGGTATTGATTTTAGATGTCAATCAACAATGCTTTGTCATTGTTTATCCCAAATTATGCAATACCCACATGTAGGTCTACAAAAAGGGACTAGTTTTTTATGAAGAAAATGCAATACCTGTGTTTAAGTCAAAAATCATATATTGATTTACATGTTTCTTGCACTTGATATATCATTTTCATATCCGGATATTACATTTTGGGATTGGGTCTTGAACTAGTCAAATCTTTGAGGAACATTTACCAAATTATGTAACACTTGCATAAAGGTTTGTGAAATAAGGATTGATTTTAGGTCAGAGGTTGCAATACCCGAATAGGGCACCCTAAATATGCATTGGTCTTTTGTGGTTTAAGTTGCAATACACACATGGGATCCATAAAATGCCCATTGATTTTTCGGTCAGTTTGTGCAAATTGTGCACTTGAAAATTTATGGTTGTTGATTTGTAACTTGGAAGTCTATGAATTTGCAAAATTGTGAAGTTGTTATTTTATAACTTGACATTTACAAATTTGAAATTTTTAATTTTTATTGTGCACAAATTACCAAATTACCAAATTATTTGTATGTAGATTTTCACATTTGAAAATTTGAAAATTTAGAAATGTGCATTTGCAAATTTAACTTTGCAATTTGTAATATTATCATGTTGTAATTTTCTAGAATTTAAATTTTTTAAAAATATAAAAAAATTGAAAACTTGTAATTTGTAATTTGTAAATTTGTAACTTTGTAATGTATGATTTGTGATTTTTATTTTTATTTATTTTGTTACTTGCAAACGTGTAATATTGTAAACTTGCATATTTACAAACTTGTGAACTTGCAAACATGCACTTGCAATTTGTCAACATTTTGATTTTGCAAACTTGCAAACTTGCTTGAAAACTTGGTCATGGGTCAATAGCATAAATTATAACATAAAGATTAAAAGGCCATGGAATGACTGGATTCAAATAGGGTGGGATTGGCTAGAAGTTGAACGATAAGGCAACTAGACTTGGACAAAGCCATTTTTTTCTTCAAGTGGTGTCATTGATTGGAAGGGGGCCATTGGAAATAATGCGAATTAATAATAAAATTTGGACAAATCCATTTTTTTTCCTCTACGAGCAATGTCATCAACTAGAACCTTGGGGTGACTACAAGCAAATCGATTTTGGGGATCAAATTTGGATAAACTTGTTTTTTCCCAATATCAATAGCCTCATTGAGTGGAGTTAAAGCAACTAAACAATTTGGCAACTAGAAGCAAAAACATTGGAAATATGTATTCATAAATAAAATATATAACACTTCCACTAATGAGAACTAATTTTTGTGTAATGGGTTTGATTCCTTTGTTATTTATCCACAATTTGTGACATGGTGGGCATACATGGCATACATCTTCCACTAGTAAGTTGGTTGCAATCATGTGCTCCCCCTTGCTCTAATTACATTCATAGTGATGATCTCTCCACCTTGTGCAATGTCAAAAAACTTAAGGGATTTACTGTATCCCTGAAACTTCCAAAGTTGTGGTATTCATATAAGCATTACATCCCTTAAAGACTTAACAATATGCCATGGGACAAACAATTATTCTTTAGTTTGTTGTACTAGAGAAATTAAACAACTAATTCCCATGATACTAGTTAGTTGACCATGATTGCAAAATATATGTTCGAAAGGTTAGTGTTAACATTAATCTACCGTACAATATATGTTGCTAGGGATCTAGTTGGTGGGCCTCAATATACAACACAAGCAGTCCACATTCCTCATAGTTGTTGGTTCCATTGCATTGACAAGAATATTAGTGGAGGGTGCAATATTCTACATGCACATGGTTGAAGAAAACACTCCTTGCCCTTTAATTAATTGGCACAAGGGTTTGGTTTGTAATGGACAAAAATCTGTCCACTAGCATGTGGAGCATTTAGAATAGGTGTAATGATTTAAATGTGCACATTATTATTATGCAACACATAAATGGTTGTGATGTTTGCCTAGTGCCTTGGATTTTATTCATTGCTTGGAAATTTAATGTAGTGCACTTCTTTGCTTGCATGGGCTTTGGTGATTGCAATATAATGCTCTAGGATTTTGGACATCCAAGATATGCCTTGGGATTTTGTGCATCAGCCTAACATTGCAAATTTAGGGTTTTTGAACTACAAACCTTTGCTCTAGGACTTTGTGCACTATGCAAGATTATGTGCACTAGGATCTTGTGCATTGTGTTATTTTATGGGTTGAAGTTCCACCATATTTGCACTAGGTTTGTGTTCATCAACTAGCTTTTGGTCACATTGATTAAATAAGGGATGATGTAGAAGCATCATGTTCTTTAGATGCACACTATCTAGGGAGTGACTAGTATTATGTTCTTGCCATGGATGAACATGCATGCTATAGTCTTGAGAGTTGATGAAAGGGACCACAAGCCATTTACTCTAATCACTAGTGGATAATTTGTAGTTGCAAAAGTTTGCAAATTCAAATGGATCCACTTGATGGTTTGTGCATTATCCTCATCATCACCCCCAAGGCTACAACATTTGATAGAACAAATTTAACAAATATTAATGCATGGGTTTCTATAGTCCGTCCAATCTTGTTGCATTTGATTTTGTTTTAATTTTGTGTTGATACCAACTATTTGAAAAGGGGTGGTGGCAACAACTAACTCCACCATCCATTTCTACAACCTTGATAATTTGTTTATTTGCTTTTTGATCTTTGCTATGTTGTTGAGGACTGTGTATTTCTTTTAGCTCATCGTTATGTGAATATTATATTACCCTAAAATTGCGAAAGCATTGACAAGTCAATGTTTGTAGGTGGTGGTGCATCATATTGTCTATTATTACTACTAAAATACATATTTCAATTGACCTAACCATTAACTAACATTGTTTTTTTTATTATAATTTTACCGTTAGTGAGATTTGGTGCATTAACATTAGGGGAGGGAGAAGGCAAAATTGGACAGAAGGTAATTCCTACTTCATTCCTAGAGTTTGTAGAGTCCCATGTCGTTTATTCTCTTTATCTAACCTACTTTATGTTGAATGTTGTTGGTTTAGGTCATGCAAATCAACTTAATCCAACTTTAACAAAAAGGTGGCATGTAGTTCATGAAGTCATAGCCACCTTTCATCATGTGGTATAATACATGGAATTCATTGAGTTGGTACTTTTAGTTCTTAGTAGTGGATTTAAGAGTTTTTCGATGTTTTTTAGCAATGGAAACTATCATCTTTTCCCTATTTATATAGATATTATAGGGGTTATTTTTCATGTTAACTTTAATTGTAAGTATGGAGAACATATTAATGCATGTGAGATTACTTTTCTAGTTTGTGAACCCATAGCTAGAATTTTGCTAAGTTTTTAATTTGTAGCTAGCAATGGTTAGGTCTTTCCGTCATTGACTTAGGTTTGGCTTTTTCTTAGTTCATCCTTTTGTGTTGTTTCCTTGCCTTCTCAACTGAAATAATTTTCAAGGTGTGCAGTTGTCCATATGATATGTGTCTCTTATTAAAACATTATTACATGTGAGGTTGGGTTTGCAACTTTAGGACTATTATGGCAACTTCTATAACATAATACCAAAATGTGAATATGCTAATTTGATGCTAGTGGTAGAGGTTCTAAGTAATGAACTTTGATCCTTACTAGGGTGACTTGGTTAAAACACTCATTGTAAATCTATTTTATTTTGATGTTTGAGAAACAACTTGATGAATAGATCAATGTTTTGGGATGATAATATTGACATTAAAGGTTTCATATTTTCATCCGTTCATGATAGACAAGTGGCATTAATTTTGTTGGGTGCAATACGTATGGAGTGTTTCTAATGAAGGGAAAGTTGCTAAGTGTGGGAGAAATAGGCCACAAGGAGATTATGGAAAATGCTGAAATCAACAACATCAATTGCATTCTTGACTATGACAACATTGAAGAACTTGTGTTATGGCCACCTTGATGATGACAAATTAGGTTTTACACTCTCACTAACACAATGTTGGTGTTTGATTGTACCAATATCCTTGTACATTGTATTTTACTTTAACTTTTACACCATGTCCTATTCATCCATCTAGTTATTTACCATTGGGGTAGTTTGTCAAGATCATGATGGTTCACTTAGTAACAGGTTATTGATAAATTTTATCCACATATTTGGCCATCACTCTTCAAAATTCATTCCTTCCTTGTGGAGTTCATCATTCCCATTGTGAACGTATATCCTATTTTGGGTCTCGAAATATGGCTTTGAAGGTTGTAGATGATCATTGTCTCTTGGTTGGTAGAATTGTTTTTGGAATTCTAAACCTTGTTGACAAGATGGGATTTGGTCTATGTAAGCAATTAATAAGAATTTATTTTTTTCATTCTATACATTTCTCAAATATGAATCCAAGAATGAATCTATTTGTGGAACTAGACAAAAGGGTGGACCATAAAATACTATAAGGTGCATGCTCATACTCACAATTACTAATATAATATTTTATTGTGTTGATTTTGCAAAAGAGCATATGAACTCATTCAATGTTTTATTAATGAAAAAATACTCATTAAGGATGCCCAAAACATTTATTAGATATGTTGTTTGATTTAATTGCATATTGTTAGGGCGTGACCTTATGCTATAGTCATATTTTTAAATAGTCATGAATTCATAATTTTATTCCTATAATCATGTAGATGACTAAAAATTGTTATATTTACTATTCATGGTTATATAGTTGTATTCATGATTAATCTTGTCCATGCCCTTGGTAAAAAATGATTATACACAAGACATAATTGTTTAATGTCCTAGTCATGAAAGTCACAATTTGGCATAATGTTTTTTCTATTGTTTCTTGGCAAGTTAGTTGGTACTTGTTAAAAGCCCCCAAAAAGTGATATTAACACAAATGTATAAATTTTCCAAGAAAATAATCTAAAGTGATTTGACCCAAAATGCATTTGAATTGTCATTATATTTTAATACATTTGAACAATAATAAATTTTTCAAGAATGTGTTTTTTTTAAACGATTTATAAATAAACCTAGTTAAAATCAACATTGAAAAGGTTTTTTGGGAGCATATTCTATTTTTTATATTAAAAAAATTCAAATACTATATATCCTCACCTTTTAAACATATATTGAATCAATAAATGTTGTGTCATATTAAAATATAATATTATGTAAAAATTCTAAAACATTATATAAACTATTAACATTATGTAGATTTCATGGTTATTAATTTATATAGATATGTGTTGTTTAATATCATATTTTATTACAAATATGTAATTTTCATCATTTTTTAAAAGGGTCTTTTCATTCTATTTAATGTGATTCAATATAGATTATAGGATTTTTTCCCTTTCTATGGCCATAAATTCTGATAAATTAATTGATAAATAAATTTCAACCTAACCTTAGAACTTGATGCATGTTCATGTTTTGCATTTTCATCTTCCATTTGCTTTACACAAATAGTGGGTTGGAAGATGGAACAATTATTGACAGAAGAAAATTATTTGGAAAAAATATCCTAAAGTTGTGTAAATATTCTAAGGATTAAGTTTTATATTTATGGCTACCCATCATATGATGAATGTGGATTTTCTTTTTAAATCCTTTGAACATAATTAATAGGATGATATATCATTATTTAATGTAAAAAGTTCAAGGAAGATATTCATGAAAATAAACCTTTGAGGAAGAGTCCCAACAATTTTATGGGGGTGAATTTTCAAATGTGGTTTGAAAAACAATTGGAACAAGTTAAATATTTTCACTTTAAAATGTAAATTCAAGAAAAAATGGAATGAGGTCTAAAGAAAATTTATATTAAATAAATATCATCGAGATGAGATGAAATACATGAACAATAAAAAATATTTATCTTAACTAAATATCATCAAAATGTTAAATGAAAAACATGAATAACAAGATAGATTTATACTAATAAATCTTCCATCCATTTGGGGGTAATTGTTTTTTTTGTCTTTTGCCTAGAAACTTTATACCATCTTGTTCATTCATTTCTATGTGAAATTGCTCCTTCTTAACTTTTGACAATATTTGTCTTTGGTCAATGGATGGACATAGATCGATTGATCACTTGGTTTAATGCCTTTTGGCCTTTAATGGCTACCATATTCACTTTAAGCTTTCATTATGAGATAAAGGTCTATATGTAAAATCATGTTGAATCTAGCTCTAAGCAAATTATTGCAGAAGCCAACCCTTATGCATATTTGATAATTATTAATCCATACAAAAAAATTATTAATATCCTAGTGTGGTAGCCATTCAAACAAATTGATACCTAGTTGGTCCCATAAATCTGAAAATTCTTTTTGATACCTTACATGTAAGTCAAATTTGAAAATCTTGCAATAATCACCTTGCCTAGTAGTGAAAATAATCAATATCCCAATAACGTTATATACTTGTTAGATTGAACATAGCTTAAAACAACTTTTTTTTGGTTTCATTTGGGAGTTGATCATAGTTGCAAGCTTAGTAATGTAAGACATTCAAACAATAAGATAAATTTCTATTAAGTAAATGTTTTGCAAGTGGTCTATTGTTTGGGGTTCCATGAAACAAGTGACAACATGCAATGGCATTTAGATGACACTACTTCCCATGTTCCCAATATATATTTTTGTAACTTTGTCAATTGTTAAAGTTTGATAGGTTTTGGGGCTTTAGGAAATGTTTTTTTGTTCAAGGAGTGACATTAATTATATATCATTGTGCCCCACATTTCCATATTTACTTTTATGTAGTTACAACTTTCTTTGTTATGGGCTAGGGTTTGATAGGGTTTAAGGTTTGGGGCTTTACGAAATGGGTTTGTTCCATAGTTACTACTAACAAAATGTCATCGCTCCCCATGTTCCCCATCAATCCTTTTATGTATGTGCAATTATTTTGTTATGGGCTAGGGCTTGATAGGGTTTAAGGTTTTGGGGCTTTATGAAATATATTATTTCAAGAATTTATATTGGAATTGGATGTCATTGTTCCCCACATTCTCAAATTTACTTTTATGCACTTAAATTATTTTTTTGTTATGGAGTAGGTGGTAGGGCTTAAGGTTTAGGGTTTGGGGTTTCATGAAATGAACATGTTCAACTTATTTGATGGTCAATACCATACATTTTTTCACCTTTTGCACTCATTGTGACACACCCGCAAGTTCCTTGATGGATTGAACTGTGAGTCTAAAGGTGAAGACAATGGAAGGAGAAAGAGTTGGGGCACACACCTTAGCTCGTAGCACTTCGGGGGTAGAGGGGCATGTTGGAGCTTCAAAATGGGATTAGGACGAACGACAAGCAGTTCAATTATTCACACGAACCTACACCAACCAAACAACAAGTTGGTTCATGCATAGTCAAAACACTTTTGGTGCACAAACGAACCATGGGTAAACACAAACTCACAAGACTCACCATGGCTTGGATTTGGGGGAAACCACCACCTTCCCCCTTATAATATTCTTTATGCTTGGCCACGGGGCCAACACCGAAATGTCATTTTGTCCCAGGACTCCCAAGTTGGAGTCTCGAAATTCTCAAAAGTGGGACTGCCACAACTTTGGAGGCCCATAATTTTGTGTGTAGACCTTTGATTGAGGTGACATTTAAAGCAAAGTTGTAGCCTTCGTTAAGAGCTTTCCAATAATATCTACCACGCCACCTGCATGTAACTAAATCAAAGCTATTCTTGACTTTTAGTAGTCAAGAATCAAATTGGCACTTTGATTTTCGACCCTTCTTTTAGCCATAACTTATGTTTTAAGTACCCAAATGGTTCATGTGAGCCCATTTTAAACATCTAAATTTCAAGAGTTTTTAATGATATAAGAAACTCTTCAATCCAATGGGTTTTGGCCCCCTACAATTTCTCTTTGAAAATTCAGGAGTCCGTTAAGAATCCAACTCCCAAAGGGCATGCACCATAAGGAAGGGGTGTGTGTTTTCTTCTAGTCCATATGTAGTGCCACTACTCAACCCAAACCCTTGTGTGTAATTAACAAAATGCACAACGTAAAGTAAGTATTTACATGGTTTAAAAAAATAGACTAATGCCCATTGCCTATGGATGAACAAGGCTATATAATACGTCTAATCAAAACTGAATAATCATGGGTTGTTTGAAAGGCTTTGATGAATTTTATTTATTTAATTAACATTATATATGTGATATAGTGTGCCTTGAACATATCAATTCATTATGCCACCCCTTGAGTTATTATTATTATTTTTTTCAATTTATGTGGTCATCTTTTTTCATCATTGAAAAAATAAATTGAAACATTAGATGATACCAAAATAGATTAATTGTTGTCAATTTTTGTACATGTGTATTTGGGAAAAATATATTGCAATAATTGAACATAAAGCAAATAGTGCATGGGATACAATAAGGCACGATGTTAAGAGCTTGTTGGGAATCCATTTGGAACTTGGAAAACATATTAAAATATCAAACATTCAAAAAATAATCAACAAAACAACATAAATTTTTTAAAAAACTTTGCTACAACTCAAAAGTGGATGTTTTGATTTGAGGAACAAATTTAAGTATTTTGTTAATTTCAAGAGATAGAAGTTAATTTTCTAATTAGTATTAGATTCTCTTGTGATTTACAAGTATGTAGAAAATATTAAGTAGTAAGTGACTTCAACATTGACGTAATATAATGATTGTGGTGTATCATATGTGAATTGACCCATATGCTTATGTGTTGTGTATCATATGCATTGTTACCCATATGCTTTGTTAACCATGTAATTGTCATTTATGACTAATATGTGCTTATTTCACCCACATTTGCAATACCTGTTTATAAGCATGAAAAATAATGATTGGATTTTTGCCACAAAACAATGTACCTACACATGTGTCCCAAAAGAACAACATCACAACATTTGTCAATTTTTGCAATACCCACATATAGGTTTGCAAAAGAGGGACTTGTGTTTTTGTGAAGGAAATGCAATACTTGCATTTAGGTCTACAATCAAATAGGTATTGACTTACATTTTTTTGGACTTAATATATCATTTTCAAGTTTGCATTTTGGGATTGGGTTTTCAACTATTCAATTTTTGTGGACCATTTACCAAATCATGCAATATCCGTATATAGCTTCATAAAAAAGGGAATGGTTTTTTGTGAAGAAAATGTAATACATGTGTTTAGTTCAATGATCATATACTGAGTTACATGTTTCTTGCACTTGATATATCATTTTCCTAGTGATGACATTCTTCATTTTGCACATTAAAATTCTTTAAAATTCTTCATTTAGCACCTTGTCATAACATTCTTTACCCACGAATGTTTACCAAATTACACTGGTTGATTTATAAAATTCTTTAAAATTCTTGCTTCTTTGGGCTTCCATAACATTCTCGCACTAAGAATGTCATAACTATGATCATTTTCATATTTAGGTATTGGGTTATGGGATTGGGTCTTGATCTAATCAAATCTTCAAAAATCAGTTACCAAATTATGCAATACCCACATAAATGTTTGCAAAATAAGGATTGGTTTTAGGGTGTACGTTGCAATACCCAAATAGAGCACCCTAAATATGCATTAGTCTTTTGTGGTTTGGGTTGTGATACAAGCGTGGGATCCATAAAATGCCCTTTTGTCAATCGATCAATTCATGCAAATTGTGGACTTCAAAGTTTATGATTGTTGATTTGTAACTTGGAAACCTACAAATTTGCAAAGTTGTTCTCTTGCAATTTTGAATTTACAAATTTGCAACATGCACAACTTATCAAATTAAAAAATAATTTGTATGTAGATTTTCACATTTGAAATTTTGCGATTTACAAATGTGCACTTGCAAATTTCAATTTTTAAATTTGTAATTGTGTAATATTGTCATGTTGTAAATTTGTAAATTTGTAATTAAAATAATAAATTTCAATTGTAATATTGTATTATTGTAATTTGTGAATTTGTAATTTGTGACTTGTGATTGATTTTATTTTATTTTGTAACTTGCAAATTTGCAAACTTGTAAAGTTGCAATTTGTAATTTTGTGCATTACCTGCATGTGTTTTATTACTTGGAAACATTGTTATTTGTAGGTTGCAATTTTTCATTTTTCATTTTTAATTTCATAATTTTGTAATTTCTAACTTGCAAACCTTGAAAATTGCAAATTTATATGTTTGTAATTTTATTATTTTGTAGTACATGCAAGTATGGAAACATGCAAATTTAGCATGTGCAAACTTGTCAATATACAAAAATGCACACTTGCAATTTGTCAAATTGTAAAATTTTAATTTTTTATTATGGTAATTATGGTAATTTTGTATATTTGCAAACATGTACTTGCAATTTTATTTTTTTAATTTGATAATGTGGTGATTTTGCATACTTGCAAATGCACATTTGCAATTTGTAAAGTTGTAAATTTGTAATTATTAATTTGCAATTTCTAGATTTTGTAAATTTGCAAACTCGCACAAATTTGCAAATACGCACTTGCAATTTGTTAAGTTGTAAAATTTCTAATTATTAATTTGTAATTTCTAGATTTTGTAATTTTGTAAACTTTCAAACTTGTGAAGTTACAATTGTGCACTTGC
>Ga0209208_10009241_pt1 | contig 12992 bp, 11 predicted proteins | sample S1TSphfallax_3_FD_187694 | JGI IMG/M metagenome (GOLD analysis project Ga0209208, IMG submission 187694) | Host-associated microbial communities from peat moss isolated from Minnesota, USA - S1T2_Fd - Sphagnum fallax MG (SPAdes) (version 2) | ecosystem: Host-associated > Plants > Peat moss >...
CCAGTGCACCATGAAGGATGAATGGTAACTGGTCAGGAAACAGTTTTCTGTTGTGTTCCAGATCCTTAGTTACTTGCTTTTTTTTCTAACTACTTACTAACAACCCAAAAGGTTAATAGTAGGTAGGTTGTAAAACCAGCCCTTACCTATGTAAAAACCATCTACTTACCTATATAATTTATCTTTTTTCCTACCTATCTACCTATGTATGAAACCTATTTTAGAAAATTGGTTACCAAGGTGAAACCAAATATTAACTCTGTTGAGGTTCATCCACAACTGAGTAATAACGGGCATCCAGTGGACGGTGCAATGGTGGGTGCTGGTTCAGTGTGGTCCCCTGTCCAGACATCAATTCTGACAATAATTGAGTCTGTAGATCGTTTAGCTAGATATCTTAGAGGCGAGGAATGGCTCAGGTTGCTAAAAATTACTCTAGCTTGTGCTAAACAATTTTGAACATCAAATGGAAAGATCTTAAAGTAGTTTACACAAGGTGCTTAACCTACCCAAGCACCAGAAATTGAGATTAGTATAGTAGCTTAAGGGATTTTGGTCCCTAGGTAATAGGTCTATTTTTATATGAGGATCTTTTAAAGATGATATTTTGGCTTACAGTGTTGAATCTTGAGATTAGTTATAGAGTTATAATATCTTGAAGGATTTGGGTATATTTTAGAGGATTTTTTGAAGATCATATTTTTGCATGGTGAAATATTTGAGTTTCCACAATTCTTCTTTTTCCTTAAGATACTTTAACATAAATAGCAAGACTACATAGTGAGACACCCCTTTTTAATAGGGTAAGGAACCCCATTGAGATTCTTCCTGGATTTGAGAGCTTGGGGGTAATTGGGGGCTCTTCCTGTCAAATCAAGGAAGAGCCTCAAGTGAGCCAGGCCCTCAACTCCAAGAACAACTTCGATGGGGTTCCTTACCCTGTGAAAAAAAAAGAGTTGTCCAAATTTAGGACCCATCATAAGGAACCTTTTAAATTTCAGGAATCTTACAAAAGTGAAACATGAAACACACTTTTTAAAAAAAGAAAGAAAAAAACCTTCCTCTTTTTGTCAGATTCCTGAAACGTGAAATTCCCCCTCATGGGGACCCGTGCGTTGAAATTTGAACAGTTCTTCACGTTTCACGTTGTGATCAGACAGTAGGCTACTTAACTTCGTAGTAGGAGTTAGTTCCATTATCCATAATCTAGAACATATATGAGCAAAACTTTAAATATTGTTTCAGTCTTGGACTCTTGCAAGAACATTAATTCACATGTAAGATTTCACTAAGAACATTTTGCCAAGGCCCTAGTCCAATCATTAATGCACACTGGACCAGCATGCAAGTTATAAATCATATTCATAGTTTAATTAGGCACCAACAACAGCTAAGCCTGAAGACCCGAACAGACTTAGCTGCTCTTTAAGGCTGCTCACGAGGAGCTCTTGGATGATTCCCTCTCAAGAGAAAATTGTTTAACTTTGCCTCGAAGAATTGACTAAAAATGCAAGTAGCAGTGAATTGTGCAACGTAGGGAGTTTTGCAACATTGCCAGGGGAGCTCAAAGGCAAAGTTCAATTATGCCATCTAGAAGGTTACTGTGAACCAGTAATGTCGACCAAGGGGAAGTTGATTGATTTTCCCTGGTTGGAAATCATATATGAGAGGAAACGAATTTTCCCTTTGACATTGGTGCTAAGTATCCCTGAGAGCTTCGCCCCGCAATTTTGCACACAGGGAGTTGTACGAAAAACTCCTTGTGGCTGATCAAAATGAAAATTGTCACATTCCATATTAAAATATGTGTGGATCATGGCTGCATAATAGTAATAATATTAAGCTGATCATATCTCTCTCTCACATGAAGTTGTGAATCTGCAATGGATCATGATTCCTATGTATAGTCCTACTACCCTAAGCGGATATAACACTTTTCCTTTGTACCAGACTTGCAGGCAGCTGAAATTAGCAAACATGTTAGTGGATAGGTCTCTAGAATCTGGAATGCTGTAAGTTGCAAGAATATTCGAAGTCCTGCACGTGGGCGAGAGCTTGAAAGGCACATCTTTGTAGATGATACCGGTCCTTGCGAACTAGGTTTTCAGACTCGCTGGAGTACTGATCCGATCCGCCTGCTGCACATTATAAGTACCAGGCTTTGCAAGCTCCAGAACTCAACTCTCTTTTCAGTCAAGTGGTGTCTGGGTTTCACTCATGATCCAAAGCGAGGACCTTGCCGCTAGCTCGCACAGGAATTTGAAATTGTACTAGACGCGAGTTATACATCAACTTTTGCAATGCCGGTCATCTAATAGTACTTTGTTGTCGTGTTTATAGTCCGCCTGCAACTGCCAGACCGGTGCGGTTTCATCATCATCAGCTCAACAACGTCACTCACCTAGTTTACGTGGAGTCTCCGGTGTGAGGTACTTTTGTAGACTATTTCTGAATTAGAGATCTGTTCTTTCAAATCCTACAAGATAATAAAGAATATTCAAGGTAGTCACGAGTGATGATCAGAACGTTCGTAATCTGATGAGTACTACGTACACAGAATTATAATTCGATTCGAAGCTCTGAATATCAAGCTCGAACGTGAAACTTTAAATATTAGTGATTTTAGAATGAAAACTTATCGATCTAGCTGCAGTCGATGATTGAGACCTATCAATTTAAAACTAGAGTTGCAAAGCTTATGCACTGCATGGCTATACACTTGTTTTTCTCTAATCAGCAATGTTGTTTTGGATTAAGTTTAGTCCAAGCGCTAATCCATCTTGCAGGGTCAAGTAGTCATCATATTAGTGGTGACCAATGTGTTAATCATCACTTGTAAATGTTCTCATGAATAAAAGGGCACATGTCACGGTAAGAAAAAATTGCAAATGGAATTGTTTTTATACAATGTTGTTCTCAATAATGTTACCTTGGTATACATGTTTTGGAAATTTGATTCAATTTAATCAATAAAAAAATTCTCAAAAACATTTTGAAAATAGTTGTAATGAATATATCTTTTTAAATAAAAGGACATTACTTCTTGAAAGGATTTGAAAATGACATGTGTTTTTGACAAATTTTCAACACAAGCCTTAACATAGTGATATAATGAAATTTTACAAGATATTTGAATTTTTCTCAAAAAAGTTTTTTTCCAGATTTTTTCAAATAATCATTAAACAAGCAAAGTGCTAAGGGGGTGCCTATGGCTTCACACCACTAAAAGATGAAATAAATTCCTCTTTGTGACTATTGGACTAAATGGGTCCAACCCATGTTTAAAACATTTGAACTTTCTAGGTTATTTTAAATTGATAAAAAGAATATTATTGAAATTTAAACTTTTCATGATTTCTATTCCTTCCATCTATTGCCAAGTAGAATGAACCTTTGGGAAACTAACAAAAAGACTTGACTTTTGGGCTATTTGTGAATATGACCTCATCCTACACATAAGATTATTGATATATGTATAATAATTTGAAAATATTTAGGTCCAATTTTTTAAAATATTTTGATCAATTATTTGTACATTTACTTAAATTGATAAATTGGTCCTCACAAAAAGGTTGTTCCAAAGTCCTTTTGTCTCTATGGACATAAAAACTAGTCCACGTTATTTGATGTCATTGTAATGTTATATAATCAACACTATTGTTTGCAACATGCATACAATTTTGATTTCTACCAAAAATGTTAAAGGGTATTATGTGTTTTATTTTGCAATGAAAGGTTTCAATCGTGAAATCATGTCAATAATAAAGCTTTCTTTAAAGTGGTACCTAGTCCATCCTATTTTTGGTACCCTCTTCATTTTGTCACCCCCGTTATCTATAAAGTCCAAAACAATTTGATCAAACAACAAAACTCAATGTGAAATTCTGAATTTTTTTGTTATGATTTGTGTTTGATGCAATTCTGTTGATAGCCATCTTTTGTCTACCTATCTTAAGATTTCCATTGTGAACCACATCTAGGACCAAATTCCTTTTAGTGTTTATAGAAGTGCAAAAACAGTTTGGTCATAATTGTGACACCCAATGCAAATTAATTAAGCAATTTAATTTTTACTTAATCATTTTGACATGTTTTGAACCCCTAATGAACAATTCCATCCCTTGCCTACGGTATTTTATAGAAAATTCCAATATGTCTTTTGACGTTCAATTTTTTTGTATCCACATGTTGTCATCATATTATTGATGAATAGAAACACTAAAAATCATCTTGTATTTTGTGGTTTAACCAATAATCGTAGATTAAGCCCTTTTGCAATCAACTTGCATGTAAATTTATAATTATACAAAATAATTACTACCAATAAATTATAAAAATAACTCATGTTCATATTATTAATTCAAACAGTGAAAAATGGCATGTCTATCAAAAGTGCTTCCCACATTTTATGGAAGAATTTAATCAATAACATAATTAACTTCCATTGTTAAACACTACAAGGAATTTCCAAATATATGATTGGATATACAACTTATTTTTAGTTGTAATTACCATATGCAACTTGCTACAATGCTTAGTTGCTTTGGACAAGATGTATAAAATTCTAGCCGCAAAAGATAACACATGACACCAAGTTGCAATGGTAGTCGCATAAAGATGCAATTTATGTGAACTTTTCATTCATCCAAACTAGTTTACATGACACTGTCATTTTGTGATTGATTTTACAATTAAAGTACATTGTAGTCACATTATTTATATTTTTTAAAATAATATTTTATACAAATTCAACTTGTACCATGTTGACACGTGTCATTACTTAGGTTAGGTTTTAAAAGCTAATTTAGGTTGATAGGTAGGACACCTATTGTGCCTACTTAAGGTCACTTACTAGTGACCTAACCTATGTTGATTAAATAAGTAAGGAATATTTTATCAACATTTCATAGTTGATTACAACACATGTCATTTGTGGGAATTGATCCTTGAACCCCAAAGATGGAGATCAACTTCTTTACCACCAAGTCACCCCACTAGGTGCGGCAAAGAAGGAATGTGCATTTTATTTATCCTATTTCATTTAAAACATTACAGAAAACATCATTTTTGAAATTTGATATTTTATTATGATTTTGTCCAAATTGACAAGATTAAAATTTAAACTTAAAATTTTGCAATAATGTACACAAACATAATTTTTTCCTCTTAATAAATTGATTTGAAAAGAAAAATATTTGAATTTCGTTATTCAATACAATTTCATTAACCATTATGTGGAAAAAAATGAATTCAATCACATGATTTATAAATGGATAATATAATAATAAATACATAAATAAATTTCATATCTTAAACCTTCATTGATTCTGAAATATATATTGTATAATTTTTTTTTGACATATCATATTTTACCAATATAATTTAGTTAAAATGTGTGATAGATAATTTATTCACATATAATATTTATAAATGGATTGCAAATAAAAATAAAATAATATTAAAATCTCTTTTATAAGTTATATTACTTAAGATATTAAAAAATTATAAATAATCAATTTTAATTTCTAAATATTAATTAATGCCATATAATTAATTGATTTTTATATTTTATTATCTTTACACATATAATATCTTGAGTTTTACTTAAAATTATGATAAAAAAATTTATGTAAATTTTTTTTTCCCACATTTCAATATCTATTCGATCGAAGAAACAATATTATACAATTTTTTTAATAATTGTCTTCCTAATATAGTAGTTAATTCAAAAAATATCACATATGTCAACATGGTAAAGTACTTATTATTTAACCCACATACATATGACCTATTTGTTACTTACTACCTAATATCTATCCTACTCATTGCCTATTTAAAAGATTAATTGCATAGTTTACTTAATCAATTAACTACATTTATTACTTAAACCTTAACCTATTTGATAAATAAATTACATAATTAATTAATTAAATAATTAATACAAAAACATTAACACATATCAACATGATAAAATACCTACTATTTAACCCTATTTCTACCATTAATTGTCATGGGTCCTTTGAAAATTTCACTAATTGACAAAACCTTACAACGCATTTAATGGTTAGTTCATTGAAAAATGTTAAGGGAAACAATTAAACCACTAAATCTAACAATCTTATTGGCCAATTTTTTTTTTTCATATTTAATTACATGTGCATTTACTACTAGGATTTATAGTCACAAATCAAGTTGAAAAGATGGCACATGGTGTCCAATGGCCCTTGAACCACCTTCCAAGTCACAAAAACAATTACATTTTCATTTATTTTAGGATGCCACTAAAAATGGATGATATAAGTGTATTTTTCATTTTCATTTTCATCCAAATCAACATTAGCCATAAGTATAAGTTGCATATGCAATTGCAAACCACTTTGTAATTGTTTATGTAGCTACTACTTGTATTTACTAAGTGCCATGGAGGACAGTCATATTTAAAATCATAAAAATGGTTGATTTGGACAAAGGTTGCAAACGCATGGGTTGGAATGGAAAGGATTCCTTGTAATGAAAGGTAATCCTTGATCATCCATTATAAAATATGGGAGAAAAACTAAAGTTTTTACTACAAAAACATGGTTTTTATGCTAAAATTGTCACGACTAAAATTAATTTTTTAAAAATATTTGAATTTAAATTATTTTAAATTCATGTAATACATATTACATTTGGAACTTAAAAGGAAATATAAATTTGATTGTAATTATTAAACCAAAAATGAACTAAATTGACTAATGATATTAAAGATGTGCATAGTATGATCAATTTTATTAAAAAATAATATAGTTATAATGCATGATATTCAAAAAGTATGTGTATTTATATATAATTTATAGTAATTTATATCACCATGAAGGTGGTGGTTGGATAGTAAAAGCCTTTGGTTGTGACAAGGAAGGTGAAATTTCAAACCCCAATCATGAACATGTTGTGATCATGACATATGACAATAACATCATAGGTTCATCAAACTATGATTCACAATCTACACAAGATAAAACGTTTTTTTGTTTGAAATCAAGGGTTTAGTACAACAATGTTTTGAATTTTTTTTAATTTAACCCAAAATAAAATAAAATTGAATAACATTATTTCTTCTATTACCAAAGAAAATTAATTATTAATTAAAATTTCTACTCATTTTATTCATCTTTCATCATTTTTATCAAAATAATTTTATCAAAATTGTGTAGAAAAAAAGTCTATTTTATTATTAAAAAATCTAATGTCTAATATAATTAAAACCATGACTAAAATAAGTAAAAACCCCAACATAGAAAAATGGTTTTGTCATAGTGATAGGAGACCCAAAAAAAAAAGATTAAAATCATCCAAGTACATGAAATGATATTACTACCACACAAGCAACTTTTTTTTCGACACATTTTGAGTATTAAAATTACACAAAAAAATTAATAAAAGTGTTTTAAAAACTGTAATCAACCTTGAAAAAGATGAATTTGCCATGCCATTGATATCCTGACCTTGCAAAAAATAAATTAAAAAATAATATTTTGTAGTGCATCCTTTGGAAATGTTATTTTTCTTTCATTTATGTAGTGTTGCACAACTTAGTGATAGGTTATGTATATGAAATTATTGCCATAAGTGTGGATTAAATTAAAAACAAAAATTAAATTTGAGATGTATTATCAAAGTTAAATATAATTTTTAAATCATTTTAAATTTTAATTCAATGTTAAGGAACAAACAAGACAATGAATCAAATGTTGGCTCGGGCTTGACATTGCTGTGAAATAATGCCCAACTATAAAAATCTTTTCAAAATCTTTTGATTGTACTTGAATTGTGGTGAATGATTTAATTATCTTTCTTGTATGGTTATTTTCAAAAAAAAAAATGTGATTTAATGGTTAGAAGGCCTCTTCACCAAAAGGTCCATAATTAAATTCTTTTTTTCAATTTCTCATTTTTTTTTCATGAATGGATTAAAAGGATTGCAATACCTTGGTAACTTGGTGGGGAAAGGGGATTTAACCAAGTTTCCCCAACTTCCTTCAAGAAAAAGGGACTTGCAACTTTTCAAATACAAATGCGTTGAAGTACACATAGAAAATGTGATTGCCCAAGAAAATGTCATCCCATAACTTGATTCCTTGAAGAAAATGGGCTTCTTCATATGAAACAAAGAACTTAAGCCTATTTGCCCTTGCAACTTGGACCCATTTGCTTTGAGGAACCAAGGAAACATGTTATTCTAAAGAATTTGGCATGTTTCATGAGGAACTTGGGCCCATATGCCCCAAGGAACCAAGGAAACATGTTTTCCTAAAGAACTTGGCATGTTTTCAAAACAAACTTAGGCCCATTTGCTCCAAGGAACCAAGGAAAAGTGTTTTCCCAATAAATTTGGTCCCAATTGCCTTGAAGAACCATGTTTCCTTGAAGAACTTAAGCCCATTTGCTCGAGCAACCATGTAGCCCCAAGATATTTGGTTTATTTGCTTTAGTAAACCATGTTTCTTTTGAGAACTTGAACCCATTTCAACTAGGGAAGTTGCAAGTTCCCTTCTCATATGGAAGTTAGGAATCAATGTCTTCCAAGAAAAACTTGTTGCAAGAACTTGCCTAGGGACAACATTTTCTTTTGCATCCACTCATGGAAGAAAATGAGAAGTTGAAAAAATAATCAAACTTCGAACCTTTGGGTTGAAGAGGGTGATTTTAATCATTGCATCACAATTTTTTGTCTTAACAATGGTCTTGCAAGAAAGATATTTAAAGCATTCATCACATTTTAAAAAAAAGTTGAAAATAGTTTTCCTATTGGGCACTATCCTGCATCAGCACCAAGCCCAACACCACATTAAAGTGGTTGTTCATCTTTTACATTAACTCCAAGAGTATCCCCACCTTTACTTCAAAAACATAGACAAGGCTTAATATTTGATCTCAAATCTTACTTATATAAAATAATTGGTGTATGTCCACAAGGGTATGATTCGGTAATTCGTGATTGGCTAGAGCCCCCTCCCATCCTTTGAGAACCCTAAGCCAAACCGAGCGAAAATGTAAACTTTGCTACTAATAGCAACATCAAACTATTAATAGTTAAAATAGGAAATGTCCCATGAAGTTCCCAAACACGTATTCACTTACTCACACACTTCGCACAATCACACGGGGTAAACATTCCTCAAATGTGGAAGCAAATGAAAACAATTTCAAGTTGCATTGTGCACTAACTAACACCCTAAACTTCATGGGAGGTGTTTATAGGTCCATCCTCAAACCTCATTATGCTTTCTCTTGACAATGAAACCCTGCCAATCATAAATAAACCAAAGCACCTTCCTCCCCCCCAAAAAGGAGGAAAACAAGGAACAAAATGAAAGGGTTTTAGGTTTGGTGTCTCTTCCTTACAAGGAGAGCCAACAAAATATTATTGGCAACCAAAGCAATAGTCATATATGGCCATTGGTTGCACGATTAAAATAAGAAGCAAAAGAATAAAGTTTTTGGACTTAAGTATAGTCAATTACAATAATATTTGTTTTTTGTACGTACAAATATTTGTCAATCTTTTCTCCTGATCATTTTGCTTGCAAAATGAGTTTACAGACGAGAGCCCCCAACCAAAATGAGCGATAGTGAAGTCACAAGTGAAAAAAATCATTTGCACTCATGAAAATTTTATGCTGTTGCTTTTATGCAATTGTTAACATTGGATAAAGCTTGAAAAATAGCTCACAATCCCAAATTTGGGCCCCTTAGGAGGAGGGGCCTAATTACTCTCATAGCCTTATTTATTCCACACATTTGACCTTGTAGTGTGTTTCCAAAGAGTTGAATCAACAACAATCGTAAAGTAAAGACCCAAATATTACCTTTTCAAAAATGTTGAAGGTTTTTGGGGTCATTTCTCAATACATTATTATTGTTGTTTTTTTTCTTCAGGTCAAATTATTGACACAGTTTCCATCCTTTGTCTAAGATACTTTACAAAAAAATTTAATTTTTAATATATTTGAAAATAGCCTTACAAAATGACAATTCACTTTTCAAGATGCTCATTCTCTTTTTCTTCTTAATACACGGAGGCTTTTCAAACATAAGGCTCCATTTTAGTGGCTTTCCATTAGAGTTCTATATTAAAACATTCAATCATAACCATGACCACATCAACGAAAACTCTGTGACCTTGCCCCTCGGTGTGGTTACCCTTCACAAAAAAAAAAAATCATTATGAGATTAAATGAGGATTAATAGGGGCGGGCACTGGGCACTCTCCATTGTAATGTGGAGGGCCCTGGTGTGATGCCAAACCTTATGTGCAAGCAACCGCTCCTTAACCAAATGAACTATAAGACAAATCAAGTCCTACTCCCTCTTTCAACTGTCTACCGGACACCCAAAAATGCACACAATCTTGCTATCCATTTTATTGTCCTGATCATTTTGGTTGCAAAATGGGTTTACTTACTCGTGATGTGGTCTAGTGAACTGGATGCTCTTGTGTGGATGAACCACATGCAGCTGTGTGGTGAAGCAGATGCTGCTGTGTGGAGGATGTCCTTGCTTGGTGCCTGCAGACTTCACATTAAAGTGGAGATGAGAGACAGCATTCGAAAATAAGCTCTTGAGTTGGACAACCCTGGAAAGACTGCAGGCTATATGCTGCTATCAAATATATGAAAGATGCTGCTGCCCCTGCTGCTGGCAAGTGGGTTGTCAGCACATATGTTCAATGACAGAAGTTGGAAGGGGGTGTTGAAAAAAAACACCCAGGATACTTCTGGATTGACACCAACAACCAGGTATATACATTTGGAATGGTTGACCACCAACATTCTGAAATTATTGAAATCCATGCAGAGTTAAAAGAGATTGTCTGGACATCTATGGTGGTGGACATATACCACATACCAAAATTTCTCTCACTAATGTAGAGCAAGAAGAGGAGAAAGATTTTCCATTTTGTCTCATCGCTGGAAGCTGGCCATTGCATTTGCACTCGTTGTTGCACCTCCAGGGTACTTACTGCCCTTGGCATTTTGAAGAATCTGCAGGGCACTGTGTGCTGACTGCCACATTGCCACCAAATTACAGACAGTTAGGAGAGAGATCAGACATTTTAAAAGGGATGCCTTGATTGCCATCACCACTTCAGGAGGTCCTTTCTTTCTTGCATGGATTATTGGTGATGTCAGAGGTCTATCTCAACAGTGCAAGAGATTGGGCATGATGAGAACAGTGTGTTGAATAGTAGGAGAAGTTTGCTAACTCTAGTAGAAGAAAAAATTTGCAGCTTTGGCGCCCCTACAACAGAAACCAACAACGAATTCATAAGGTACAGATGAATTGGCACGAACTTTTGTCACGCCATGCGAGTTCCAATCTCTCAAGTCTGTTGCACAGAAGTAAAATGTCCAAAGAACCAACCCTACATATGTTTGTGGACTCTAGAGCCCTCTTGGGATCCTTCTCGCCATTGCCATAACTGCAAGATTTACCATCATCATCAGTTTGTTGTCACCACAAGAAGAAGTGCATGCTGCAGCTAGCCCAAGCAAAACAGTCCCCAAGTTCTGGAGATTCCTCAACGAACATCAGAATTGAGGAATGCGTGTTGCCCATGATAGGCGGCCTACTTGGTTCTTATTTGATAATCCCGCCAGTCAAATGTCACATTGTCGCCGCTACTATGATCATCAGTGAGTGCTCAGGGAGTAGTAGAGATAAGGAATGCAATATAAGTGAATCCATGATGTCAATCCTTGCAATAGTAGTGACGAAAATGCAACACAAATCATGTCAATGAGACGAGAAGGGCATTGTTGTAAGCTTATGTACCATGGACAACAAACATTGAGAAAATCAATGGCGGGCAACAATTGCGAGCGGGACGTGTTGGTGGCGTGAGCTGGTGCCGCGGCAGCAGCGGAGCAGGCGGGGGGGAACGTTGTTGTTATGCATGAGCAGCCTGAGGACGTCCACGGAGCAGACGGCAACAACAAGCAGCGACTCACAGTTCTCCAACCACAAACCCTCAACTGCATTCCTTTTTCCAGGCCAGGTAAAACAAACCACAGCGACAAACAAAAACGTTTGTTTGCATCGTTCTATGTGCAATTGCTAACAATGGTGCTAAGATTGTGTCGCTGCTGCTGGCAGGGTGCACAAGCTGTTGGTATGGGGAAGGATGCTCACACAGTACCCGCTGCAGCTGCTCTCTTTTGCCAAAACTAATGAGATTCTAGGGTGAGACACTTTGAGGACTTTTATTGCTGCATCAGACTTGATTGCTGAACCAGGCTTGTGTGCATCCTTCTAGAGAACAACAAACAACAACAGATACTAACTTCATTCATAGAAGCTCAAAGGTTTGTTCTCCTATTTTTTTCTCCAACCCATGATGTACAGAAGGGGGGATATTCTGAAGCATTTTTGTTTTAGTTTCATACCTACGATTTGTTGGATATATGCATCAATGGACCGAAACAAAAGCTGGACTCCCCAGTTATAAGCCAGGTACTGGCATCTCCAGCACATACCAAGTAGTAGTATTGAAGAAATAGAAGAGACAGAGTTGGTGGACAACATTGCTGCCACCTTCTGGTTGTTCTATAATCTTGCTGTGATGGAAGAGAGACAGAGAATCAAGCTGACAACAAATGCATTTTCCACTGGTTTTTCTTGTCAGAATTGATTATTTTCGTTCACTTTTTTCTGATTTGTTCTTGGCATACATACAGGCAGCAATCTATGTTGGAAGCCTGGCAGCTGTAGAGGTGCTTAGGATGCAAGAGAAGTGTCAAGACATTATTGACTCTGTGGATGTCACCTGTGGCCTGAGCCTTGGGGAGTATACTGCTTTGGCTTTTGCTGGTGCATTCAGGTGCATGCTCCCATCCATTCTTCCTTGATCTATCAGTGATAGTATTGCCTAGAACATTTAGACTTGGCAGTTTGTATTTGACTTGAATGTAACCAGTTTTGGGTTCTCCAGATATGGGGCAGATTATTAT
>Ga0209208_10009242_pt1 | contig 12990 bp, 19 predicted proteins | sample S1TSphfallax_3_FD_187694 | JGI IMG/M metagenome (GOLD analysis project Ga0209208, IMG submission 187694) | Host-associated microbial communities from peat moss isolated from Minnesota, USA - S1T2_Fd - Sphagnum fallax MG (SPAdes) (version 2) | ecosystem: Host-associated > Plants > Peat moss >...
AAAGCAGATTTGGATCAGTTGGAATGTTTGATAACAACATTACTGCATGTACAAGAATAATTGCAAACATTTTGGGAATGCCAACACAATGTCAATAAACCTAGAACCTTATCAATGCAATATCTTCATTCAATAATTTGGAAATGACTTTTGTTACCCAACAGACAATTACTGTAAGAGATGACATACCATTAAAGCTCATTGCACAAATTTCAGAGGTTCTTGTCCACAGTGCAATTGAACTCGTAGATTAACTTGCCCTGCAACTTGCATTCTTGTTGCCAAAAGTGGGTGCATATGCATTCTTTCAGCATACTTGACTGAAGAAGACTGTTGAGAATCTGTTCGACTAAATGAACTTATCTAGGCTGTTGAAAATCTGAGAATTTGGATGGGAAGAATAGCTATTTAACAGTTGAAAGCACAGATTTAACTAACTGCCAATCTTTTAATGCTTTGAGTTCTTACTGATCATTGTCAGCAGAGCTACTACCCTCAGTCACCCCAAATTTGTTCACATATGTACCTTCCACCTGTAAAATTACACTACTCTGATGAAACGGATATGGCAAAATTTTGCTCATGGCTGCACTGTAATGTCTGAGGTTTGCATTTAGCAAATGCTCAAATAGAAAATACAGACTTCCCTTAGCTATGATATTTCAACATATCATTCTTCAGTTCCCTCTCTTTTGCATCCTGGACTCCATTCAAGGTAATCAGCCTTACCTTGCCTCTTTCACAAAGACCTAAGTCACCCAAGAGCTCTCATAAACATGGTATCTTGACCCTGGTATCTTGACCCTCCTCATAATGCAACTGAGAATCACCCTTGTCGTTCCAGGTACCTGATATACACAGGGAGCACCCACATTTTGTCAGGATACAATGAGAAACAAATTGTCTTTTGGTCCACTGTGAAATTGCAAATGTGTGTGTTCAAATGTTGAAGGATAGAGCAAATATACATGGCCTTTTCCAGCATGTTCCAATTCAGTTGCAAAGCATGCAGGCTGAAATTGTAAGATCATCAGCACTGTAATTCTGTAGTCTAATCCAATATCTGTCAATTCTACATTAAATGAGATGGCAGACGTGTTCTGGAGCATTATTCTACCCATTAGAGTGAGTCTGACTGGAGAAGAACTACAGTGACTGAAAGTCCTACAAGTACAACATGTTCAATGAGTAAAACAGAGCCAGAAAAAATGCACCTGGCTGTTGAATAACCAGCCTGAAACCAAGCCAGCAACATCTCACTGATGCCATCCTTCTCCTCTTCAGGATTGGTACCTGCAAAACTCCTCCACATTTCAGATTGCATGCATTTGAACTTCAGATTGAACAAAAATCAAGTTTCATCTGAAGCCTCACACTCCACAAAGAACACTGAGTTACTCTTTGTGAAGCCTCATGCTTCCCAAAGAGTAAAGATCTGTAAGTTATGTAGTGTAGGAAAAGCTCAAAATAGAATGTGTATGTCTGCACTTGTGGCAATCAGCTGATCAACTTGTATATCAAAGTAATCTGATTAAAAAAGAGCTAGAAACTTGCACCCATGTATCCAAAAGTGATTGGGTGATATTACCCGTGCAACACACTCAAGGCACACATTTCACAATTTCCTGAAATCATCACAGTAATCTCCAAAGCTAAGAGAAGCTTATCTGTCAAAGTTTCCTCTCCCCATAATACCAATCCATATTTTGGACAAAAGCAAACAAAGTGTGGATGCTTGAGGTTGCTCCATGATAAAGTTTTCAGGATATCTGACTGGATACTCATGAAAACTGATCATTATTGATGTGGAGAAAACACCTGATGTTGATGCATTTTGAACTGAAACAGCACTTTTCACTGCCTCCACAGCTTCTGTGGCAACCTTTGTGGCAAATGCAGCAGGATCCTTGACTGAGGGTGGCCTTGCTACTTGACATGGATTACCCAAATGATTGTCATGCCCATACTGGGCCGAGCATGGAGCAGTAGCCATAGGTTCTGCAGGTGTAATATATTGACCTATTAGGTCTGAGTTACCAACAAATATGGAAACCAACAAACATCAAACTGCTACAGCAGATCCAGGGCTGGTCACTGCTCATTATCTCAGACTCCTTTTAGCAATTACATTCAGCAGCCTCAGCCAAAGGCTTCCTCACAACTGAACAGACAATCTTCATGTATCTGTTTTCATTGGGAATTGGCAATAAATGGCATGCAATGATTCAATACATATCTGAATTGATGCAAAGCACAAACATCAGACCTCCCCAAAGGCATAAAGAGAAAGGGTGAATCACCATGAGGTTGTCTGCAAGACCAGCAAGCCTGGTAGAAAGGTGGAGATGGATATGAAGCCCAGCCCTGAGCATGGGCTGACTGATAGGGGAAATAATGAGCATTGGAAACATCAACATGAGCAGCTGTCATCTGCTCAGTTGTTCCATTGTCAGTCGAAGGCTGCAGGCTGCTGGTGCCCTGACCCATTGGGTAGGCACCTAAGTGGTAAAGCTGTTGATACAGCATGTTTTGTTGCTGTTCCAGCTCCTGTAGCTGCTGCCAAACTTGATGCCAGGGCTGCCACTCTAACTGAACATACCAATATTCATGTTCAGGTCAAAAACCTCTCTCTCAGTCTTCCTGTTGCTTCTCTACATGTCATTGCATAGATAAAACGTCTTTATAGGCAACAAATTCATCACTCATTGCAATAGATTGAAATAGAGGCAAAAGATTGCAAAAAACCTCAGCTGCCTTCTCAACCTCATCAATAGGCCGAGTTGGTGCTTGCTGGTCCTCAAGATTTGCAGAGTAGGTTTCCTGACATGGATGCTGCTTCATGTCAACTGTGGCTTTGTCTGCATCTTCCTCATGAGTTGGAGGGACGGAAATGTCAGCATCATCCTCTGTTTGTTCCTTCCTTACCTCCTCTTCCCTGGTATTACATCATTTTGTGAAAAAACCTCAGCTCACATTAGAGGTGCGAGCCAAACAGTCATTAGGAAAATCTGCATCCTGAGTTTCTGACCAGATTTCTGGAAAACAAGAGGAATGGCAGTGACCATTGCAAAGCACTACAAAAGAGACAATTCCCACAATCTGCTTACCAGATTTGAAGACTACTGTCATTGGAGTTTTTGTGATCATCATGACCTCCTGTCACCTGTGTCTCCAACTTTCTCTGCTTGGTTTTGCTGCTCTTGCCTACCACTTCATGTTTCTCCTTTTACCACACACAAACAAACACACAAAGCTGATTAACTACTACACGTCCCTCTGCTGCAGCTTCAAAATTACGGTCTCTTACAAGCATTGGATTTCTGTCCCTCACAACTGCAATTTGCAGATTCTAGCTCAATGAGTGGAGACTTGCCACCTTGAGGTCAGAGACAGCATGTGCCAAGAATGCTTCATTCCCTTTAAGAGAGGAAAACAAATGCATCACTTTTTGCATTGTGAGCAGACATTTATAGTGAACTTCAAACTCTCAAATTATCCAAAGAAGCTGCTTAAACCCTAAACCCTTGATGATTTCTTTTTTGCATCAGTTCAGCATGTGGAGATCTAACAACAGCACCATCTCACAAGGAAAAGTCTGCAAGACACTGGGTTTCAAAAATCTCATGATGATTTTCTCCAAAAGCTTAAGACTATAACAAACACACACACACATATTTTTCTTTGGGGTACATGCTGGATCCAGCTTCAGAGATGCAAGCAACGCTCTTGCGAAATCATACCAGGTACTTCGCCATAGCATTGTTGAATGCGTCGATGAGCGCCGAATCATCCCACACTGCAGACATGGTTCCCGAAGATTTGCTATGCAGACCTGGGGCTTCGAAGGAAGCTCTCTAAACCATAAACCCCAATTTTTTGTCCTTTCTGGCGCTTCCCCTTCCCCTAGGGACGACGACACAACAAATTCTGACCAATGAACAAAAAGAGGCTCTGCGATTCCAGAACTGTCTGAAAATCAAATTGCCCGGCAAATCCAACAAAGCTCTGGGCACAGAATTGCTGCAAGGGTTTGCAAGGTCGCGAGCAAGGGGTGCTGTGCAGGGTTCAGGATTTTAGGGCTTAGAGAGAAGCGCTGTCTTCCTCCAGAACAGGGTTTAGGGTTTTAGGTTTTAGGGTTTAAGGTCGTCTTAGGGTTTAAGGGTTTAGTGTTTAGGGTCGTCTTAGGACAACATTGGCGTGCCATTCTAATGAACTAAGGGTGTGGAAGTTACCATATTTTTGTGCATTTTCTGTCTCTGGTCTTGCTCTTTTCTCTCTCACACACACACACACACACATATGGGCTGGAGGTTTTCTTAATCTTTTCTTCCTTAGATAGTAGTAGTGTAGAAAATATACACAAATATACTTCTGTTCTTGGTCAGATTGATGACTTGGTGGAGACTACAGTATTCATGCAGTCGACACCTCAATGAAAAACATCTGCAAGAATGATGCCAATGATATACGTAAACATCTTCCACTACTACAACTGGTCAACCTGGAAATTTTGAAACAAACTGCTGACAATTTCATCGTGAATATTGATCAGAAAGTAGATCAGATGTTCAGCATCGTCAGATGCAGGAAGTCAGGTCCTTAAATGAAGATGTCTCTCCAGTTGGCCTCATCACCTATGTTCCTGATAGCCCATTAGCCTATTGTCTTCTCTAAGAATGTTAGGCATAGCCAAGAAAAACAAGGGTTTTAAGAAGGAACACTGCATAGTCAGTGCAGTTCTGTTAAGTTGGGTGCAAGAACATATTATCTTATTGGAAGCACCACACATGGTTAGCTTCATGCTGCACTTCCACATTAACATTAACTTGAGATTGCAGTTTCACCCCTTCAGCCTACAGCTCATACACTCTGACTGTCTGCCATCACTGATTTTCCAGGATTCCAGATTTCATGCAAGCATACCTCCAGTAGAAGCAGGAACTTATCCTTGCAAAACTAATTGCAAGATGCTATTTAGCCACTGTACAATTGCCACATTCTTTGGCGTAAAATGGAGAAAGGGGACTTCACCTGTCCAATGCACAGAGTCAGGACCAGGACTTACCACCTGATGTTGACTTATGGACCTTAAGATTTCTATGGGCAGTAGTATTGCTGCAGTGCATGATCTCCTAGACAAGATGGAAACAGAACTCAAAAGTATTGATGACAGCCTAACACATTGTCATAATTCACTGAGTGCATAATTTAGTGTCATGATTCTGCTTTGACTTCCAACACAACTTTCCCATGTGCTTTCTTCCCTTCTCTCACCCTATGTGCCTCTGCAGCCTCCTCCAGTGGAAGTGTGTGCCCCACTGGTACTTTAAGCCGTCCATCCTTGGTAAGCCTCGCTATTTCGTCCAATGCTTCTGCATCTGTCCTCATAATTGTCCACCAGTAGTCTGCATTCCGTGTAGTAACCCGCACTGAAATCATCACCATTGCTTGATTGCATGCACGATATAGAGTTTTTAAGACTAGAGGATTCTGTAGGTGCAAATAGTTGAGATTAATTATCAGCAAAGAAATGGAGGTCCTTGTGAAAGAAACTTGACAAACAAAGACCATCATTTGCAGGCCTACTGTGATGCCAAACTCACCAATCCCATACTGCTGTTTATAGCGGATTTTCTTTTTCAACAACACTGCTGCTGCTGCAGCTCCACCTGCCACTAGGCCATATCTATCTGCCAAAGTCACTGTTTCTCCCTGGATACATACAGCACTGTGAGAGGACGCTAAAGTCTGCTGGATATGGAGAACTACCACAAGACAAACAGACTATCCATGGCAAACTCCTGTATTCATGTGGAACATATTCTGACCACTGCACAATAGAGCTTGACTGGCCTTGAAAGTTTCAACTCTTAGCAGAGCAAAAAACGAAGTTCATCATTAGAGCTGTGGAATTCTGGATGGGGAGAAGGGGGTCCAGTGTGGGAATTGCACTGCACCCTGGAATATTCAGTGTGCCAACCTGGAGGGTAAGGTAATGTCCGCCTGCTTGTAGAAGCCTGATGCCTGCAGCTTCAGTCTCAGGCAGCCCAATGGTATCCAAAACCACATCAAAACGGTTGGTGAATTGCAAGTCAATGTTCTGTCAGCAAACAGACATGAATCAAATGCATGGTGAGACAACAGTCTGACTAGAGAAACTTACAAACACACAACCAAGAGCCAAATGGATGTAGAAGAAGCAGTAGCAATATAGTCAAGAGTTAACACTTAAAACTGTTGCCAAAACTGCTTGCTGATGTTCCCACCAGCAAGCAGGCTAGCAAAAGCTTTATGCCTTGAGCCCTATACCGATGATTGAAGAGGGATATGAAGAGAGGTAAGTTACCGGGGTGGTGTAGTCAATGACTTCCATGGCACCTGCTTCCTTCACAAGCTCCATGCTTCGTTTGCCACAAGTGCATGCAACATAGCATTCTGTGCTTTTTGCCAACTGGATGGCTGTGAGTCCAACAGCTCCACCACCACCCATCACAAGAATTCTCTGCCTGTTACACCAAGACAGATCTTCCATATCTAGATTAATTCCATCCTCCTTAGGGCAAAAGACATTAAACACTCTCATTTTGTAAGGGTGTCACACCTGGGTAGCTGATTATGGTTATGGACTGCTGTTTGAATGAAGTGTCTTGATGATAAGTACCAATAGATAAGTTCCTGAAATATGTATAGACAGGAAACATGGCAGGGGACAATTATGATATATGCATAGGCAGGAAACATGGCAGAGGATCATTCCATATGATTAGAGAGTGACAATGTCTTACCCTTTCTTGATCTGTGCAGTACTCCTCAATGCCCGCCATGCAGTTAATGCAGCAAATGGGATGGCAGCTGCTTCCTGTGACATGTTGTAAAGCAGTGAATTACTTAGTTTGGGCAAACTATGCATATGGCAGTAACATCAGTGCAAAAGTCAAGAGTGGAAAATGATATAGGATTCTGACAGGCAGGCAATCACACAGTGTGGGAAATGTTGTCAGGCTTGTGGGTCAGTTGTTCCTCGTGGAGGATGGCATAGTCACTATATGTTCCTCGTGTTGCTGTGGGGTGCAGTGCTCCAAAAACCTGCTCTCCTATGTGCAAATGCTGGACAGACTTTCCCACTCGTGTCACCTCACCACTCACATCTCTTCCAATAACTAATGGTAACAGAGGCTTAAACAATGAGCACCCATAACCTCCTCGCATCTGCATCATTGCACCCTCTTTCTTCTCAGAATACAAAAAATTCTGTCAACGTGATTCTTCCCTACTGGTCAATAGTGTAACATCTGGAAGAAAAGCTTGACAACAGGTATGAGACATGCAGAAGCAAAGCACTTGCAAGCATAGAAACAGAGACCTGGACTGCTTCCCAAAAGGAGAAAGAAACATCACCCATGTGTCCTCCTACAATTGCCCACACACAAACACACACAAAAGTGCACATGCATAGATGATCCAGCATACAACAACATAGACACACAGAATTACAGGAACACCAGAGAGAAAAAAAAAAGAGCTTTTTACCCGTAGATCAAGAGGGTTGACACCAACAGCATGTGTGCGTACCAAAACTTCTGATGCTCTCAACTCTGGCAGAGCCACATCCTCCCGCACTCGCAACACCTATCAGTAGTATTGTTCCAGTCATCAGCATAGAGTGCCACCAAGCCAAACCTTATGGCTCCAAACCCAAAAGCTTTCAAATCAACCAACACTGTACATGGGTCTGCCTGATTGTCATGAAAAAAACACAAAATGTGGAATTGTGCAAGGATATATCAATGGTGCAGAGCCACATCCTCCTGCAATTCCAACGACTATCAGTAGTATTGTTCCAGTATTCAGCATAGAGCACCACCAAGCCAAACCTTGTGGCTCCAAACCCTAGAGCTTGAAATCAACCAACACTGGACACGGGTCTGCCTGATTGTCCTGAAAAAACACAAAATGCGGAATTGTACAAGGATATATCAATGGTGCTGAGGCTCACATCCGGGCCTCCAAATTCTGATAGAATTACAGCTCTGCATGTGGTGAGATAGCGTTTGATCCCCAGGAATTCCGTTGCCTGACTGCTACGAAATAAGCAAGTTTGCGATCCGTGAGTCCACATGATGATGATGATGATGTTGTGGGGTCGGGAACGCTCTTTCTGTTGTTTCCCTTCCTCAATTCTGCTTAATAATGCTCATCGCTCCCTTTCTTTCAGCTTCTTCTTCAATTTAGGTTTCCAACAAAGCTGCTGCGGTAATACATACCAGGAGCGAACAAAGAAGAATGAAGCTTCGTCTTCAAATGATGCACCTTTGTTCTCTGACAACAAGAATGATAAAGAAGAAGAAAGTAGAAGAAGAAGAAGAAGAAGAAAGAGATTTACTGAGCAGAAAAGCCAACAGTAAAACCAAAACTGTTTCTGGAGAAGAAGGAACTCCGCAACCTTTGAGTTGCAACTCTCTGGAACTGACAATGTTGTTGCAAAGTCGTTCAGAGTTTCAAAACGAGTTGTTGTTGTTGTTGTTGTTCTTCTTCTTCTTCTTCCTCTTCCTCGGAAAAGAAAAACCATGATTCTGAAAGAAGGCAGCAGCAAAGGCAGCAGCAGCAATCTACAAAATATAAAGCAGATTAGGGTACGTCTTCTGCTGCCTTAATCGAAGGTTTTTGTTTCAGAGATGTGAAGCTTTCTCTTCTGTGTGTGTCTGGCTCTCTGTGTCTCTGGATTGATCGCACTTGCGAGCGAGAGCTTGGAGAAGATATGGAGATGGAGGTGGAACAGCCGAATCAAGAGCAGGATGGCGATGCCGCAGAAGTAGTATTCGCTGCCGAGAGCGTGGTAGCAGGAATGGAGGTACCTTTACAAGCGTTGAGGGAGCTTCTTCTATGGCCTGTGCTGTATGCAGAGGAGGCCAGAACGTTGGGATTACGGGTATGTTCTTCCGTTCCTGTTTGAAGATCTTCAACTCTGGAATCCATTTTGTTGTTGCAATATCCTTGTTGTCGTGCAGCAGCAGCAGGAAGAAGAAGAACAATCAGAAGAAGAAGAAGAAGAAGTGTTTGCTTATGAGCGCTGTTGTGCGAGAGTGGAGAGAGAAATGTCTTGTGAAGAACGGTGGTTAGACTTTGAGAGCTTTTTCCATGTCCTCTTGATCATACCTTGGGGGAAAAACCATCTAACAAAATGCATGGGAGAAAATCATGGCATGTTTTGCAATCCGTGAGGAGAACAGTGGCCAAAGGGACTTCTCCTTTATGGACCTCCTGGCACTGGAAAGGTACTAAAATCTTTCTTTCTCTCTTTCTTTCTTTCTGTGTCCAGACTCCAGTTCCTTTGCATGTTTGGGACAAAGATGGCATGACCCCAAGGTAGAGATTTCCTTTGATTGTGAGTGCTGATCCTTTGCAGACAAGCTTGGTCCATGCAATGGCTCGAGAATGCAAAGCTCATTTTACTTCCCTCAGGTTCTTTATCCTCCTCCTCAGGAGCTCCCACAACATGACTGACATTTCTTGCACATAGGGATACATACAGCAAGTGCCACAAGAGCAAAACCTCAGATTTCATTATAGGGTTTTGCCATTAGATCCAATGTTTTGCTTATTAGGATGATGATTACCTGTTGATGGGTATGAGTGGTTTCTTTTTTCCTGGCTCTTCAGGCTCTTCTTCTGAACTTGGTAGCTTGTCACAGCGGAGCTTCAGTACATCGAGCATACGCAGGAGAGAGTGAACGAATACTGCGTGAAGCTTTTGCCAATGCAGCTTCAGAAGCAGCAACAGGCAGACCTGCTATCATCTTCATTGATGAAGTGGATACAATGTGCCCTCCTCGGGACTCCAGGTAGCTGTTGTGATAATCATCTTATGTCAGCTCTCTCTTGTGCTCCTTTTTTGTTGCTTTGCATGCTTTGATTGTCTCTCTCTGTGATGCCATGTGGAACACTTTGTGTCAATTCTTCCTTGTACCTTCAAAGTTTTATTGTAGCTTGAAATGAGTATTCTCACTCAATATTGTGTGTGTTTTGTATTGCTTTTCACAGGCGGCAACAAGAGACCAGGTTGGTTGCTCAACTGTTAACACTGATGGATGGTATTGTATGCTCAAGAGGGTCTTCAAGCAATTCCTCCAGAGTTGTAGTTGTTGCTGCCACAAATAGGTATGCACATATTTGCCATCTAGAATACACTCCACTTGCTCTCTTCATTTTCTAGGTCATGCTTTTTTAGTGAGGGCAGTATATACATTTTTGGACTGCAGAGGATTCTGTGAAATCTACATTGCATTAGTTATCTGATGAGGACAATTTTAGAGCTAACAGATTGAAGGTGGTGGTCCCTAATCTATCGTCATGAATGTTGTGCAGAGTCAATGCCATTGATCCTGCCCTGAGGAGACCTGGCCGCTTTGATCGTGAAATTGCAGTGGCTCCTCCAAGTATCCAGGGACGCTACGAGATTCTCTGCGTGAGTTCTCAAGCTTGAAGCAAACATTGCACCTCTGACATGCAGCTTTTGATGTAGTAGTGACTGTGACTCATCTCACAGGATAGTTTGGTTTTCTCAGTTCCTGATCATGTGGTCAGATGGTGATCTTATCAGCTTCATTCAAGGAAGTTGCCGCTGGACAAGAGTGTGGATCTCCATGCAGTAGCTGCCATGTGTAATGGCTATGTGGGTGCAGACATTCAAGCACTCTGCCGTGAAGCAGCCATGTCAGCTCTTCAGAACTCCCTGCAGTGTAAGGGGGAGGAGCTTCTAAAGTCAGTGGGAATGGAAGACTGGCAGGAGGCCCACAGGAAGGTGGGTCCCAGCATTGTACGTGGTGCAGCGGCTGAGATCCCTCAAGTGTCATGGGAGGATATTGGGGGACTGCATGAAGTGAAGGTACACACTGTAGTTGACTCTGGATATCCTTTTACCAATAGGCCCTGTGCTCAGTTTGGTTGTACTAACAGAAGTTTTCAGGAGCATTGTGTGTCTGCAAAGGGTAGTGAAGGTCACAAGATAACAATCACTACCTTTTCTAAAATTGTATGCTGTGCACTCTGTGCACAGAGGTCAGGACACATTTCTGCCTCTGGGCAAGTGTAAAGTTGCCGAAGCCCTGGAATTTTTCGTTTGTGACAATGATACAAAACACAGTGATGCATGTGTGAAAGATCCCAGAAGTCAGTTCTACATCACAACAAATAAACAACTGGATCCTGGTGTATGTGTGAAGGGCATAAATTGGTTATGAATCTGTCTGGTGGTATTTAGACTTACATTATCTTGTTCAAGTTGACTTGCAGTCTGTTGTACAGGCTCCCACTGAGATTTGAATCACACTCTCTAAAACACATAGGGACACATCATCTAGATAGTAGTGCAGATAGCAAATGATTGAAAGAGATGGACAGATAATTCTTCTGCTACATGGTGGGAAATTAAATGCAGAAGAGGCTGCAGCAAGCAGTGGAGTGGCCAATCAAGCATGCAGATGCATTCACAAGATTGGGATTAAGACCTTCTCGTGGTGTCCTGCTTCATGGCCCCCCTGGTTGCTGCAAAACAACACTTGCAAAGGCAGCTGCCCATGCTGCCCAGGCCACTCTTCTCTCTCTCAGGTGGGCAGTTTTGAGAGACTGCACAAACAACTCCTAGTGGCCCCTCATAGACCATATTAATGTTTGAGTCTCTATTTCCACTGATTGGGGTTTAGGGGAGGATTCAGCATTCTGAAAGGAGTGAACTTTTTGTAGGAGTGAAGTGTTTTCAGTAATCTAGGTCTCATACCACTCAGAGTTTAAACAGTGGTGCAGAGTTATACTCAATGTACGTTGGAGAAGGAGAGGCTCTTTTGCGTGATACATTTCGCCGAGCCCGGCTGTCAGCTCCCAGCATTATTTTCTTTGATGAAGCCGATGCAATTGCTGCTAGAAGGTCAACTAAAATCCTCATATCTGGTTCAGAACCATCAGTTTATAGTTGAGGATGCTTTTTAGTGCCATAATGTAGCACATTGCTCATGCTGTACTCTTGCATACTGATCAAGCTTGACCTTAGTCTTTACACTGACTTCTGCAGAGGTGTTGGAGAAGGTGGAGGTGCAAGAGGCAGTAGTGGAAATGACACTTCAGTGGGAGAGAAACTGCTTTCAACCTTGCTAACAGAAATTGATGGTCTTGAACTGGCCCAGGTACCTTCCATTACACTCATGGAGGTGAGGTTGAGATAATGGGCAGAGAAAGAGCAGATTCATTTTCCTAATGTTTGTGGTATGGTGGTGGTATATGTGATCAGGGAGTGCTGGTGCTGGCAGCCACCAATCGACCACAGGCAATCGATGCTGCTCTTATGCGGCCAGGACGCTTTGACTCGGTACGCACATCTGTGTCTGAACAGGGCTTGATCAAGTCTGTGCATTTGAAAATACTCCTATATTGTAGGGAATGATACAGCAGGTTTCTCTTCATGATTTTTGTGTCCTTATTGGATTCAGCTTGACTGGAAGCAAACATATGGGCATAAAGATATGGCAAGCTTTGTGTGAAAAACAGTTTACTGTATTCACACTTTTTGTGTGATGTCAGGTTCTATATGTACCACCCCCAGATTTTGAGAGCAGGCTTGAGGTCCTACACGTTCATACAAGACATATGCAGCTTTCTGATGATGTGGACCTGGAAGAAGTGGCAGAAAACACAGAGTGTTTCACAGGAGCAGAATTGGCAGGGTTGTGTAGAGAAGCTGCTATTGCTGCTCTTAGAGAAAGCTTAGAAGCTGACACTGTTTGCAAGCGCCATTTCAGTAGTGCTAGGAATGGCATACAGCCAACCTTGACACCATTGCAGATTGCAAGCTATGCTAATTTCAGAACAAAACGTTTAACTTGATTGCAAAAGAACCTGTGCTGGAGTTTTTCTTCAAGGATACAACAGACTGTTATCAGACTTTACCTTAGTGTCTGCATGAAATCAAGAATGCAGCTCAGAATCATCTGCCTTGTA
>Ga0209208_10009243_pt1 | contig 12990 bp, 11 predicted proteins | sample S1TSphfallax_3_FD_187694 | JGI IMG/M metagenome (GOLD analysis project Ga0209208, IMG submission 187694) | Host-associated microbial communities from peat moss isolated from Minnesota, USA - S1T2_Fd - Sphagnum fallax MG (SPAdes) (version 2) | ecosystem: Host-associated > Plants > Peat moss >...
ACATGTCCGGGGCCGTGTCTCGAGAGGTCCAGTTCGTTTGAGCTAACCGCACTTCGCGGATTCGACCCTGATTGAGGCCGCGCCGACGGCGCGGCCCTTCCCCAAGTTGTTGATTTTCTGATTCTCCGAGGCGCACGTTGCCGCGGAAACGCGTGTAGTGCCGACCTACTCTCTGGTCAAGGGCGCGGGCATGCGGATAATGCAGTGCCAAGATGTTTTTGCGCGCCAAGACCCGCAAGAAGGACGGCAAGGAACACCGCTACTGGAGCGTGGTGGAGAACCGTCGTGTCGCCGGCGGCCGGGTGGTGCAACGGCACGTGCTATATCTCGGGGAGATCAACTCCTCGCAAGAACTCGCCTGGCGCAGGTCGATCGAGGTGCTCGAGGACGGCGAGTCGACGCCGCGAACTTATGCTTTGTTCCCGGAGGATCGGTGCGAGGGCCTGCTGCCGGATGAGTCGATTGTGCGGCTCAAGCTCACGGCGATGCAGCTGCTTCGACCGCGGCAATGGGGCGCGTGCTGGTTGGCGCTGACGTTGTGGCAAACCTTGGACCTGGATGTCTTCTGGGCCGAGCGCCTGCCGCCCTCACGCAAGAAGACACGCTGGGACTTGGTGCTGTTTGTGCTGACCGCGTATCGCCTGATCGCCCCGGGCAGCGAGTGGCGGCTGCATCGGGAGTGGTACGGTCGCACGGCGCTGGCGGATCTTTTGGGCACGGATGAGTCGCTCGCCGATCCGCACGTGCTGTACGGCTGCCATGACCGGCTGCTGGCGCACAAAGAGGCACTGTTCACTCATCTGACGGGCCGCTGGCGCGACCTGTTCAACGTCTCCTTCGAGGTGCTGCTGTACGACTTGACGAGCACCTACTTCGAGTCCGACCCGCCGCTTGATGAGGACGACAAGCGCCGCCACGGCTACAGCCGCGATCACCGCTTCGACTGCGTGCAGATCGTCATCGCGTTGATCGTGACGCCGGAAGGCTTGCCGTTGGCCTATGAGGTTCTACCCGGTAATACCAACGACTCGAAGACGCTGCGCTCGTTCCTGCAGAAGATCGAGCATCAGTATGGCAAGGCGCAGCGCATCTGGTGCATGGACCGCGGCGTGCCGACCGAGGAAGTCCTCGCCGAGATGCGCCGCAGCGAGCCGCCGGTGCAGTACCTGTGCGGCACGCCGAAAGGGCGGCTCAACCGGCTCGAGAAATCTCTGGTAACCAAGCCCTGGCGCCAAGCCCGGGAGGGCGTGAAAGTGAAGCTCTTGCCTGAGGATAACGAACTGTACGTGTTCGCCGAGAGCCACGACCGGATCGCCAAAGAACGCTCCATGCGTCGGCGTAAACTCAAATGGTTGTGGGCCCGACTCGCGCAGCTCAAGGACATGGATCTGTCGCGCGATGCACTGCTGATGAAGCTCGGCAGTGCCCAGAGCAAGGTCGCGGCCGCATGGCGACTTCTCGACGTCAAGGTCGACAAAGAAGGCGCTGGGTTCACCTATCGCCTGAACAAACAGAAGCTCAAGCAGGTCCGTCGCCGCGAAGGCCGCTACTTGTTGCGCACCAATCTGACCGAGACCGATCCGGTGAAGTTGTGGAATTACTATCTGCAGCTCGTCCAGGTCGAAGAGGCGTTCCGCACGCTCAAAAGCGATCTGGCCATCCGGCCGATCTTCCATCAGGATCCAGAACGCATCGAGGCGCACGTGTTCGTCGCCTTCCTCGCCTACTGCCTGTACGTGACCCTGGGTCGCCAACTCAAGGCCCTCGCGCCGGGCCTGACCGCGCGCAGTGCGCTGGAGAAATTTGCCGCCGTGCAGATGGTCGACGTGCGCATCCCGACCACCGACGCACGTGAGCTGCTGCTCACCCGCTACACGCAGCCCGAACCGGAACTTGAGCTGCTCTTGGAACGCCTGCATCTCACGCTGCCCGCTCAACCGCCGCCGAAAATCAGCGCCGCTCAGACCGCCGCCACCACCGTCCTGTAGTGCCGACCTTGGGGGGTGCACCCTATGTGCATCAATTACTTAGCGTCGGCGAAGCCTCGAATCCGCGAAGTTCGGCTAGGCTGCGTCGACGTTGCGCATGGACAGTCGTACGCGGCCCTGCCGGTCGACCTCCAACACTTTGACGCGCACGACGTCGCCCTCCTTCAGCTTGTCGCCGACGCGCTCGACCCGCTCTTCGGAGATTTGCGAGATATGCACCAACCCATCGCGACCGGGTAGTATCGTCACGAATGCGCCGAAGTCCATCAATCGCGCCACCTTGCCCTCATACACCCGGCCCACTTCGATGTCGGCGGTGATGAGTTCGATGCGCCGCTGGGCTTCCCGACCCGCCGCACCCTGGACGGAGGCAATCTTCACCGTGCCATCGTTCTCGATGTCGATCGAGGTACCGGTTTCCTCCGTGATCTGACGAATGACCGCGCCGCCCTTGCCGATGACGTCGCGAATCTTCTCCGGATCGATCTTCAACGTGATGATGGTGGGCGCCCACTCCGACATATTCTCGCGGGGCTTCGAGAGCACCTTGTTCATCTCGCCCAAGATATGCAACCGCCCGCTTTTCGCCTGGTCCAGGGCGACCTTCATGATTTCGCGCGTGATGCTCGTGATCTTGATGTCCATCTGCAGCGCGGTGATGCCATCCTTGGTCCCGGCCACCTTGAAATCCATGTCGCCCAGGTGATCCTCATCGCCGAGAATGTCGGTGAGCACCTGGAAGCGCTCCCCTTCCTTGACGAGACCCATGGCGACACCGGCCACAGGTGCCTTGATCGGCACACCCGCATCCATCAGCGCAAGACTGCTGCCGCACACCGAAGCCATCGAACTCGAACCGTTCGATTCCAAAATCTCCGACACGATGCGGATCACATACGGAAATTTCTCGACCCCGGGCATGACGGCCTTGACGCCGCGCTTGGCAAGATTTCCGTGGCCGATCTCGCGGCGCTTCGGCGATCCCATCATGCCGGTCTCACCCACGCTGAACGGCGGGAAATTGTAATGCAGCATGAAGGGTTCTTTGCGCTCGCCCGTCAGCCCATCGATCACCTGGGCATCGCGGCCGGTGCCCAGCGTGGTGACCACCAGCGCCTGCGTCTCCCCTCGGGTGAAAAGCGCCGACCCGTGGGTGCGAGCCAGCACACCGGTACGAATCTGAATCGGGCGCACCGTCTTGGTATCGCGCCCGTCGATGCGCGGATGACCATCCAGAATGCGCTCACGCACCAGACGATATTCGAGATTGAAAAATTCCGCTCCCACCTGTTCGGCGGTGAATTTTGGCGCCTCACCGGTGGTGAGCGCCGCCAAGGCGGCGGTTTTGATTTCGCCGATCTTGGCATAACGCTGCTGTTTCTCGGTGATCGCATAGGCGTCGATCAGAGGCTTCTCGGCAATGCTGCTTACCGCCGACTTCAACTCGGTATTGGCGGCAGGCGCTGCCCACTTCCATTTCGGTTTGCCCGCCTCAGCGACCAATTCATTGATGGCATTGATCGCAGCCTGCATCTGTTCATGGCCATAGACGACCGCGCCCAGCATGACGTCCTCGTCGAGGCAATCGGCCTCCGACTCGACCATCAACACGCCTTCCTGGGTGCCCGCGACCACGAGGTCGAGCTTCGATTCGAGCAACTGCGACGCGGTCGGATTCAAAATGTACTTGCCGCCCAAATAGCCCACCCGTGCCGCGCCAACCGGCCCCATGAAAGGCATACCCGAAATGGCCAAAGCGGCCGATGCACCGATGAGCGACGGAATATCGGGATCGACTTCGGCATTCACCGACAACACCGATGCCACCACTTGCACATCATTGGTGAATCCTTCGGGAAACAGCGGCCGGATCGGTCGATCGATGAGGCGGGACGTCAATGTCTCTTTTTCCGTCGGACGACCTTCACGTTTGAAGAAACCGCCGGGAATCCGGCCCGCGGCGTAGGTCTTTTCCTGATAATTGACGGTCAGTGGGAAAAAATCCCGGCCCGGCGTTGCCTTTTTCAGCCCCACCGCGGTGACCAACACCACGGTATCGCTCATCGTCACCAGCACCGCACCGTCCGCCTGACGAGCGAGTTCGCCCGTCTCGATGGTTACGGTGTGGTCCCCATACTGAAAAGTTTTCTTCGTAGCGCTCACAGGGAGCCCCTTATGTCGGAATGATGTGTCGTGTCGGACTCGAGTGTCGAAAGCAGCAGACTGTCAGCGCCCTCGAACGGCTGAACTCGCATGCCTCAGCGGCGCAAGCCCAGGCGTTCAACCACTTGAGCATATTTGTCCGGTGTTCTGCTCTTCAAATAGTCGAGCAGCTTGCGGCGCTGGTTGACCATCTTGAGCAGGCCGCGGCGGGACGCATGATCGGCTTTATGTGTGGTGAAATGCTGGCTCAGGCCGTTGATTCGTTGGGACAGCAGGGCAATCTGGACTTCGGGCGAACCGGTGTCCTGCGCGGTGCGCTGGAACTTGCCGACGACGTCCGTCTTTTCTTCGCGAGTGAGTGGCATTGAAATCAAACCTCAATCAATAACTTAGACCTTTTAAGAAGGCGCGCATTGTACGCGCCAAGCCCCCTGCTCTCAAGCAGGGATTCGCGGTTCCCGGAAGGAGACCAGCCGCAGCGGTACCAACCGGCCGCCCGGCTCGACGTTCCCCAAGCCGACGAACCCCACGCCCGCGGCGTAAATTCGGACATTCCCCGGCAGTTGCGCAACGACAGAGACGGCCTGACCCTGGGATAAGGCCGTTATTTCGCCCGGGGGAAGATCAATTCTTCGCCACCCGCGAAGCGCACCATCCACGGGCAGCAGCACCGACGGACGCTCTCCTTGGCCAAGCGCCTCCAGAGCCTCGAAGGTGAAGAGTTTGTCGGTCAGGAAAGGCGATACCGCCAATCGCTTGAGTTCGATCACATGGGCAATCGTGCCGAGCCGAGCCGCCAGATCCTCGGCCAGTACCCGAATGTAGGCACCCTTGGTGCATTGCACATCGAAGCTCAAATCCGGTGGCTGCCATTTCAACAGCCGCAGATCCAGGATGCGGATGGGCCGTGCTGCTCGCTCACGGGTGATACCCGCTCGGGCGTATTCATAAAGCGGCCTGCCCTGCTGCTTGATGGCCGAATGCATCGGCGGCACCTGGGCATAGTCGCGGGGAAAATCGTCGAGCGCTTGTGCGAGCTGCACCTCGGAGAAATCCGGTAGCTCTCGCCGCTCTACCACCGGCGACTCCAGATCCGCGCTCGGCGTGCGCTCGCCCAGGCGGGCGGTTACCCGATAAGTCTTGTCGGCATCGAGGAGCTGGGTGCCGAACTTGGTGGCTTCGCCGAAACAAATCGGCAGCATGCCGGAGGCGAGCGGATCGAGGGAACCCGTGTGCCCCGCCTTGCGCGCGCCGAACAGCCACTTGGCACGTGCCACGGCTCCGGCAGAACTCAAGCCCAGCGGCTTGTCGAGCAGCAAAATCCCATCGATGTCGGCGCGCAATCAGTGCCGTCCTGGAAGGCTCTCGGGCCTCAACCCCGAAGCGCGGGGGGCACGTAGTCACCGGCATCGACCACATGGCCGTCGTCGGAGTCCTCTTCGCCGACCGGCGTCGGCGGCACCCCCGCCGTACCCGGCTGGTTCACGGAGTCGATCAGCTGGGTCAACCGCACGCCATGTTCGATCGACGTGTCGAGCTCGAAGGTCAGTGTGGGCGTATACCGGATCATCAACGACCGGGACAGTGCGTTGCGCAAGAACCCGGCCGCACTCGTCAGACCCCGCTGCACGTTGTCGTCCGGACCCTGCTTGCCGAACACCAGATAGTAGACCCGCGCGGTTCGCAGGTCGCCCGTGACCGACACCGCGGTGATGGTGACGTTGCCGATGCGCTCGTCCTTCACGTCACGGCGCAGAAGCTCGGTCAACTCGCGCTGGATCTGCTCGCCCAGCCGCCGCGCCCGCGGATTGGTTTGCTTCATGGGCGCTGCGCGCTCTTACAAAGTCCGCGCAACTTCGACTCGTGAGTAGCATTCGATCTGATCATTTTCCTGCACATCGTTGTAGTTCTTCACGCCGATGCCGCACTCGGTGCCGGCACGCACTTCGTTGACGTCATCTTTGAAGCGTTTCAGGGATTCCAATGCGCCCTCGAAGATCACCACGTTGTTGCGCAACACCCGGATCGGGAAATTGCGGCGGACGTAGCCGTCGATCACCATGCAGCCGGCGACGGTGCCGAACTTGCTCGAGCGGAAGACGCTGCGGACTGCGGCGAGTCCCACGATCTGCTCCTTGACTTCAGGCGACAGCATCCCGGTGAGCACCGCCTTGATGTCGTCGATGGCCTCGTAAATGATGCTGTAGTAGCGCACGTCGACGCCATGATCCTTGATCGCAGATCTTGCCGCGGCGTCGCCGCGCACGTTGAAAGCAATGATCCGCGCCTTCGAGGCCGCGGCCAGCGTGATGTCGGATTCGGTCAAGCCGCCGACGCCCGAGGCGACGATGTTGACGCCGACTTCGCTGGTCGACAGAGCGTTCAATGCGTCGCGCAGCGCCTCGACGCTGCCCTGCACGTCCGCCTTCACCAAGAGCTGCACCAGATCGGCCTTGCTCTCGCCCATGGTCGAGAACACGTCCTGCATGTTCGCGCTCTTCTGCGCGAGCTTGACGTCGCGCGACTTCGACTGACGATGCATCGCGACCTCACGCGCCTTGCGCTCGCTCTCGACCACCAGCAGTTCGTCGCCGGCATTCGGAGCGCCCGAGAGGCCGAGCACCACCACCGGGATGGAGGGACCGGCGGAGTCCACCGGTTTGCCGGCCTCGTCGAACAACGCACGCACGCGCCCGAATTCCTGGCCGATCAACAGCGGATCGCCGAGTTTCAACGTCCCGCGCAGCACCAGCACCGTCGCGACCGCGCCCCGTCCCTTCTCGAGACTGGATTCGATGACATAGCCGGCCGCCAGCCCGGAGGTCGGCGCCTTCAATTCGAGCACTTCGGCCTGGAGCAACAGGCTGTCCAATAATTGATCCACGCCCTGACCGGTGCGGGCGGAGACCGGCACGAAAATATTCTCGCCGCCCCACTCTTCCGGAATGACACCGTACTTGGTGAGTTCCTGCCTGACCTTCTCCGCATCCGCTTCCGGCTTGTCGATCTTGTTGAGTGCGACGACGATGGGGACCTTGGCCGCCTGGGCATGTTGGATGGCCTCGACCGTCTGCGGCATCACGCCGTCGTCTGCACCGACCACCAGAATCACGATGTCGGTGACCTGCGCACCGCGGGCGCGCATCGAGCTGAAAGCCGCATGGCCCGGGGTATCGAGGAAGGTCACCATTCCCTTGGCGGTTTCCACGTGGTACGCGCCGATGTGCTGAGTGATGCCGCCGGCCTCGCCCGCCGCCACCTTGGTGCGGCGGATGTAGTCGAGCAGCGAGGTCTTGCCATGATCGACGTGGCCCATGACGGTGACCACCGGCGGACGCGGCAGCACTTCCAGGGTCGAGTCGGCCTCGCCCTGGAGATCGTCCTCGATGATGTTTTCCTTGCGCAGGACGGCGGTGTGGCCCATCTCCTCGACCACCAGAACGGCCGTATCCTGTTCGATCATCTGATTGATGGTCGCCATGACGCCCATGTTCATCATGACCTTGATGACTTCGGTGGCCTTCACGGCCATTTTTTGCGCAAGTTCACCCACCGTCATGGCCTCAGGGATCGCCACTTCACGCACCACGCGTGCCGTCGGCATCTCGAATCCATGCTTGGTGTCGCTGTCGTTGCCCACCGAGCGCCGGCGCCCGTCGCGGGATTTCTTTTTCTTGTGCCGCGAACTGACATCGCCGACGATGTGCAATTCCTGCCGGCCATAGCGCGTGGCCTTGTCGTCGACCACCTCACGCACCGTCTTGCCGGGCTTGGCGGCGGCGGCGGCGGTCTTGCGCTCGCGTTCGGCCTGCTCGCGTGCCGCCGCTTCGGCCACCCGGCGCGCCTCCTCTTCAGCGGTTCGCTTGCGCACTTCCTCATCGGTGCGGCGCCGGCTCTCCTCTTCGATCCGCTCGCGGTCGAGACGCTCCTTCTCGAGGCGCTCGTTCTCCGCACGCTCCAGGGCGGCCTTGGCCTGCTCCTCGGATTCGCGCAGCTTGTCGATCTCCTCCTGCTGAACCCGCGCCTGGTCCTCGAGGACCTCGCGCTTGACGTAGGTGCGCTTGCTGCGCACCTCGACGTTGACGGTACGCGCCCGGCCCTGCGGACTCGCGAGCTTCAGCTCCGACTGCGACTTGCGCCGCAGCGTGATTTTGCGCGGCGCCGCATCGGCCTGCACATCGTCGCGCCCATGACTGCGACGCAGATGCGTGAGCAGTTCGTGCTTCGCGTCTTCACTGATCATGTCCTCCGCACCATCGACCCGGATACCGGCCTGATCGAGCTGCTGCAGCAGCCGATCCACGGGCACCTTCAGCACCTCGGCGAATTGCGCGACGGTTACATCTGCCATACTTGCTCCTAAACCTTAGCTTCTTCCGCGAACCAGTGTTTGCGGGCATCCATAATCAACTCGGCGGCCTTTTTCTCATCGATGCTGCCCAGTTCCACCAGTTCATCGACGGCGAGGTCGGCCAGATCCTCGCGGGTCTTGACCCCCTTGCGCGCCAGCGTCTTGCCGAGCGCCTCCCCCGCCACCTCGACCAGGTCCGCCGCCGGCTCCGATCCGGCCATCGACTCCTCGCTCGCAATCGCCTGCGTCAACAAGACGTCGCGGGCACGGGTACGAAGCTCCTTGACGATTTCTTCGTCGAATTCCTCGATGCCGTTCAATTCGCTGGCCGGCACATAGGCGATCTCTTCGATCGTCGAGAAACCCTCCTGGACCAGAATGCTGGCGACGTCGGCATCGACGTCCAGCTGTTTCATGAAGGTCTCACGCAGCGCAAGCGATTCGGTTTCGCTCTTGGCTTCGGCCTGGGATTCGCTCATCACATTGAGCTCCCAGCCGGTCAGCTCGCTCGCGAGGCGGATGTTCTGCCCACCGCGGCCAATGGCCTGGGACAGCTTGTCCTCGGACACCGCGATGTCCATGGCATGCGAATCCTCGTCGACGACGATGGAAGTGACCTCGGCGGGGGCCATGGCGTTGATGACGAATTGCGCGTTGTTCTCGTCGAAGGGGATGATGTCCACCCGTTCACCGGCGATTTCGTTCGAGACCGCCTGGACGCGCGAGCCGCGCATGCCGACGCAGGCGCCCACGGGATCGACCCGCGGATCGTTGCTGCGCACCGCAATCTTGGCGCGTACGCCGGGGTCGCGCGCGGCGGCGAGAATGTTGATGAGCCCCTGACCCACTTCAGGCACTTCCAGCTTGAACAATTCGATCAGGAATTCAGGCGCGGTGCGGGAGAGGAAGAGCTGCGGGCCGCGCGGCTCGGTGCGCACTTCTTTCAGGAAGGCCTTGATGCGGTCCTGCGACCGCACCGGTTCCCGTGGGATCATCTCCTCGCGGGCAATGAAGCCCTCGGCATTCGCGCCGAGATCGACATAGACGCCGTTGCGGTCGACGCGCTTGACGATGCCGCTGACCAGCGTGCCGGCCCGATCCTTGTAAGCATCGACGACCTGCGCGCGCTCGGCCTCGCGCACCTTTTGAACGATCACCTGTTTGGCGGTCTGCGCCAGAATGCGGCCGAACGGCACTGACTCCATCGGCTCCTCGACATAGCCGCCCGGCTCCACGTCCTTGTCGATCTCGCGGGCATCATCCATGCGCAATTCCCGCTCCGGCGTCTCGAGTTCGGTGGAGTCGTCGGCGAACACCTTCCAGCGTCGGAACGTATCGTAGGCGCCCGTCTTGCGATTGATCGACACCCGCACGTCCAACTCCTCGCCGTGCTTCTTGCGTGTGGCGGACGCGAGCGCGGCCTCGAGCGCATCGAAGATGATTTCCTTGTCAACACCCTTCTCGTTCGAGACCGCGTCGACGGCCATCAAGATTTCTTTGTTCATTATCCTTAAAGACTCCTGGTCAATCCGGCCGCAACCTGGCCTTCTGAATCCGCTCGAGCGGCAGGCTGTGAGCCTGACCGTCGACATCCATCACAATCGAGCCATCCGCGATCGATTTCAATACTCCGACGAAGCGCCGGCGGCCGTCGATCGGCAGCTTCAGCTCGGCGAAAATCCGCTCTCCGACGAAGCGCTCGAAGTGCTCGCGCTTACGCAATATTCGATCGAAGCCCGGCGAAGAGACTTCCAGCGTGTAATGGCCCTTGATCGGGTCCTCGACCTCGAGCACCTGGCTCACCGCATGACTCACGGTCGCGCAATCATCCACCGAGATGCCCACCGTACCCGCCACTCGCCAGTCGATGAAAATTCGGAGCACGCCGCCCCGGCCCTCGCGCGCGACCTCGAGATCGACCAACTCGTAACCCAAGGCCTCGATGGGCGGCTCAAGCAAGCGCATCAAGGCATCACGCATTATGTAAGTCTTCCAAGGCCCCGGCCCAAAAACAAAAAAGGGGACCATCGGCCCCCTATCTCAACTCGCGAGCGCGACACTCACGAAACTCGGGCGGACGGCCCTTAGGGCTCCCCGCCGAGGGGCGCGATTATAGGCAAAGAGGTCTTGGGCGTAAACCCTGATCGCGCATTGTTCTTCGGGGGCGCCACTAGTCAGGGCCCCGGGGGCGCCACAGGTCAGCCCAATCGGCATGCCGCCGCCCAGTGTGCCGAGGCGCAGCGAAGCTTCTCCCAGGTCCAGGAGTCGCGACCCGGGAAGTGGCTTCAGATACGACCGGGGCCGCTTATTGCGGCCCCGATCATCACTCAATCGTCAACGCTGTTACCAGCGCTTCGGACCGCGCGAACCACCGCCGCCACCACCACCGCCACCGCCGCCGGTGCGCTCCTGGGCCTCGTTCACCTTCAGCGCTCGCCCGTCGACATCGTGGCCATTCAAGGCCTGCATGGCACGAGCCGCGTCTGCGCTCGCCATTTCTACGAAGCCGAACCCGCGGGGCCGACCGGTGTCGCGATCATTGATCAGCGCAACCGACTGCACTGCGCCATGCTTTTCGAACAGCGCACGAACCGCCGACTCGTCCATTGAGAACGGGAGATTGCCAACATACATTTTCGTCATTGAAGAATACCTACTACAAAAGAAGCTATCGGCCGGTCATGGATGCCCATCGCAAGAGTGAAGCAGAATGCCAGCCACCTGGATCGAAGAAACCTGCTTTGTGGCTTGTGGCCAAGGAGACGCCGGAGCGGCGCGGTGACCAGAAACGGACCAAGTAGAAATTCACGAGCCGCCAGCAGTTTACCGGAAAACAGCGCTGAACACGAATATTGTTTACTTATGTCAAGGTCCGCCGCGGGCGGTGCGGCCGCCGGTGGTCCACACCGACAGCACGGCCGGCCGCGGCCGATGCTCGCTCAGCACCCCCGAGGCCGACAGCGTTCCGCGATGCAGCAGCCCTGCTGCCGCGCACCCGGCCTGTGCGATCTGCGCCTCCTGGCTACCGTGGTTCACCATGACGAAACAGCCGCCGGGCCTCAAATTGCGAGCCACGCGCGCGAACAGCGCTTCCGGCTGGAGCAGTGACAAGGGCAGCCGCCAGGCCAGAATCGCCGGCGCCGTGACGAATGGGAACCAGGCCGTAATGACATCCGCGGTCAAATCGCAGTTCACATAATCGGCAAGCACGAAGCGCGCATTCGACAAAGGCGCGAGGTAACCCGCTGCATAGTCGATGCGCGCATGTCCGGTAGCGAACAATCGATGACCTTCGATCTCGATCCCGATGAGTTCGCGGGGTAGGAAGAAATGCTGCAGCGTGGCGGCATACCAAAAACTCGCGCAACCGATATCGCAGAGCACACCGTTGCGGGGGTGGGCCCAGCCGTGCTGTGCCCAAGCACGATCCAGGATGTCGAGATACTCATAGTTGTTGAGCGCCGTCGGCGCAGACAGCCGCTCTTCGAACTTCACCTGGTAACGCGTTCGCAACGCGGCTATCCTCTCGCTCTGTGGAAACGGCAAAGCCGGTAGCTCATGAGCCGGCGTTTCTTGAAACGCACCACGAGACCACCTTACCCGCTCGGAAAACCCATACCAGAACCGGTGCCGCAGTGACCGCAAGCGCTCTACGAATGAATACATCATTGAAATGCTATGCGTCCGCGACCGTAGCGTCGAGGCGTCGCGGACGATTCCGATGCGATTAGCCTTCCTGCTGCCAAAGTATTGGCTGACCTGGGCGGGGCTGTTCGTTCTGCGTGGAATTGCCTTGCTGCCGTTCGCCGCCCAGCGCAGCGTCGCGACCGCATTGGGGACGCTGATACGCCACCTGCCGCTTGCCTACATTCGCATTGCCGAGCGGAATATCGAATTGTGTTTGCCCCAGCTCGGAAGCGCCGAACGCTCGCAGCTGATCGACAGACATTGCCAGAGCCTGGGGATGGCTTTGTGCGAAACCGCGACGACGTGGTGGGGTAGTGACGAGCGCGTCGCCCGGTATGCCGATGTGCAAGGTCTGGAGCATCTGAAGGCAGCTCTCGCCAAGGGGCGCGGTGCGATTTTGATCGGCGGCCATTTCACCACCGTAGAGATCGCAACCCGGGTTTTGAGCATTGTGGTGCCGATGAATGCCGTGTATCGGCCGACCAAGAACGAATTGCTGTCCCATGTGATGCATCAGAGCTTTTGCCGGTATGGCACTCCGATCCGTCACGATGACATCCGTTCCATGATTCGCGCGCTCAAGAAGAACGAGCCAGTGTGGTACGCCCCGGACCAGAGCTACCGGAACAAGGGCGCAGCGATGGTCAATTTTTTTGGCATCCCGGCGGCCACCACCACGGCCACTTCCCGTCTGGCCCGCATCTCGGGAGCTCAAGTGCTGACCTATTTTCCCGAACGGCTGCCCGGTCTTGCCGGCTATCGACTGGTGATCGGACCCGCTTTCGAGAATTTTCCCGGCAG
>Ga0209208_10009244_pt1 | contig 12989 bp, 9 predicted proteins | sample S1TSphfallax_3_FD_187694 | JGI IMG/M metagenome (GOLD analysis project Ga0209208, IMG submission 187694) | Host-associated microbial communities from peat moss isolated from Minnesota, USA - S1T2_Fd - Sphagnum fallax MG (SPAdes) (version 2) | ecosystem: Host-associated > Plants > Peat moss >...
ATTCTCCAAGTGTTTTAGATAGTAGGTAAGCACGGGGTTGCAAACTTCATCAGTCAAACATGGACATGATTTTAGTAAGGTCCACGACCGAAGGCTTTACCTCACATAAAACCTTATTCATAATTTTAAACCTTGATTTTCAATTTAATCCCAAGTAGACCAATGAAGATATGATTACAACCTCGTTATGTTTGGGCATCATTGGTTCTTGAATTTTGGGTTTTTTTTTTTTTCCAAAAATTAGTTTCATGTGATGTGTTGTGTGACTAGTCATGTGTTGGGAACTATTCCATATTGCATTGGGAATTGTTAGGTTTTTTCTAGAAAGTTGCTTTCTTGTGACATCTTGTGATAGTAATCACGTGTTGGAACTATTGTAGATTACATTGGGTTTTTTTGGTTTTATTCTAAAACATTGGTTTCTTGTGATATGTTATGACACTAATCATGCGTTGGAAAGTCTATTGTAGACTACATTAAAAATTATTGATTTTTTTTCTAGAAAGTTGGTTGTATAACTATAGACCTAGCTATCAAGAAGGGTAGTTGGGTAAAATACACAAAACAAAGAAACACAAACATCAAAATAGGGAAAGGAGAAGTTGTTATGTAAAGGGCAATCGACCTACCTTTAAACAAAAAACTTTTTAAAAAAAAAGTCCTTCAACATGTTGAATAATTGGAAGGTAGTACCTTCCAATCCTAAATAAATATTTTTTAGTTGCAAAATAACAACTCCATGTTGCCTTCCCCATTATGCATGCTACCATCCAACAACCTTTTCCCAATACAGTACTCAAATATTTGTCTATATGTACAAAAAATTGTAAAAAAAATTGGTGTTAGTTTTTGTACAAGTCCAATTCACAAAAAAATGATCACATTGTTGAAAGAGCTAAAATAATCGCTATTCAAGTAAATGGACAATCCACAGTGGTCCAAGATCATTGTGTTATTCATCCAATACATCTTATTACACTCATTGAACCATGACCTATGGGAGACATTATTCTAAAATTTATGAATTTTGATAAGAGTCCCATGAAATTGATACAACCTTGGAATTTGGGGATGTGCATACCAAAGGTAGCCTACTCCTCAATAGTAAGCCATCAAATATTGTCATTTATGGCCTTTTTAATGCATGATGCAATGAAAATTACATCATCACATATTGCACTTTTGCTCCAGTTCCATAGGTGCACATAATACATAACTACATTGTCATGTTTCAAATATGGGATCAACTAAAATAATCATTGCTCTAGGCTCAATTTAGTTGGGCAACTTGTCACAATGCAAGCTTCATTAATGAATCTTGCATGGGGAGCAATGGTGAGGATCACTAATGTTGTTAATTCATCAAATTTTAACAAATTGAAGTTTGTTAAAGTTTTGAACCAACATGGGGTTGCTCAAATTGTGGCAAACACATCCCAAACATACACATCTTGGTTGACCAATTGCTCAACACTAGATTTGAGATTATTTGCATCGAATAATTCAAATGATCTAGAGCCTACAATTGCATGTGCAAACACGATCTGGTGTTGCTTGTGTGTTTTTAAAAACATCTTTTTGCCACTACTTAATGAAAAGCTATTGCAATCATCCATGTTTAAAACTCCATCAATGTTAGATAAAACAATGGAACACACCAAAAAATTTACAAACCCCACCCTTGTAACCCTTAAAAAAGTTCTAACTAAACCTTAAGAAAACCTTCAAAATATGCCCAAAAAATCCTAAAAAGAAAGCCTTTAAAAAATTTAACAAGAAGTCCTAAAAAACCCTAAAAATAAGACAAAGAAGAAACTTAAAAGAAAACCCCCAAAAAAGATGCCTAAAAGAAATTTAAATAACCCCTTAAAAAACCCTAAAAGCATGCCCCAAAAGAAGCCCAAAAAGACAACTTAAAAGAGACCCTAAAACAAGCCCTGATAAGAAACCCTAAAATAAAGTTTTTAAAAAAATGAAAAACTCAATTGGAAGAAAAGCAACGAAAATTTAAAGACCTTAAATAAATCAAGAAAAAATTAGAAATCTTTAAAAAGATAAGGAGAAACACGAAATCATGAAAAAAAAAGTTTAGCTTCAAGTGAAATTTTTTTTAAAAAAAAATACTGTCACAAAGTAAAAATGAAAAGATATGAATAAATTTTTTAAAATTTAAAACCAAAATTAGGGGAGCCTTGAATGAGTGAGAAAAAAATGGAGCTTCCACAAATGAAAATGAGAAAATTTGAAAGGAGTAAAAAGTGGTGAAGCTCACTCATATTGTTCCATGAAAAACAAACCTTATTCCGTAGACAAAACCCTAAAACAACTTTATAATGAAAATGAATAAAATGTGTTTAAAAGTGCAAGTTCCTTAAGAAATGGTTCAAGTGGTGCCTTCAATAAAAAAAGTGTAAGAAAATTCCAATGAAATCTTTCAAGTGTGCCCTCAAAAACAAAGTGCCCAAAAAAGGTTTCAAAAAGAAATTCCTCAAGTGTGCCCTCAAAAGAAAAGTGCCAAAAAAAGGGTCCAAAGAAATTCATCAAGTGTGCCCCCTTTTTACCATACCCCTTGCCTTAAAAAATTATTCTATTAGCCCAATTAGATTTTTAATCTTTTTTCATTTTCTTTTGGCTTGAGCCCACAATTTTCAAAAGCCATGGTGTGGAGTTTTTGATTCCAAGCACATGGTTTCTTAATTTTGAGCATGAGGTTTTGACCCATGCAAGTTGGGCATCTTCATAAAAATTCAAATGATAAGAGTATTCAATTGTATTCACACCCAATTTAAAAAGCCACAATTTCAAGTTTTTGATTCCAAGTGTGTTTGGAATTTATTAAAAACTTCATTCTCAAAATTAAAAACCCTTTGCTTGGAATCAAAAACCCTATGCTAGGGTTTTGAAATCATGGGCTCCAAAACCAAATTGCTTGGAATTAAAAAAAAACCTTGTGCTTAGAATCAAAAGCCCCTTGCTCGGAATCAAAAACCCTATGCAAGGTGTTTTGAAACCATGGGCTCCAAAACTAAATTGCGGTGAAGGATCTTGAATTGTAAATGAAAAAGCTTCAAAAGAAAATTTCTGGGGCCCCGAGCAATTTGCATGTGTTGTTGTTGAGTTGTGTGTGGGCTATGTATGTGGCCTAGCCAAATCACTCCATGTTGTATGGCTAACTTAGCTTACTTTGTGGTGATATTGTGTTTGGACTCCTTATAGAGTATAGTAACTTAAGGGATTTTGGCCCCTAGGTAATAATAGGTCCATTTTTATATGATGATTTTTGAAAGATGATAATTTGGCTTGTGTTAAAACTTGAGATTAGTTATAACAGAGTTATAATATGTTGACGGATTTTGGTTTCTTTTAGAGGATTTTTTGAAGATTATATTTTTGCATGGTGAAATTATATTTGAGTTTTCATAATTCTTCTTCTTTTTGCCTTAAGATACTTTTTAATGCAAATGGCAAGGCCACAGTTTGATATGCTCCTTGTTCTCCATCTTTTGAAAAAAGCTCCATCTAAGCATCTTGTTGTTACACCTTGTGTAGTACTCTACTAACAAAGAAGAAAGAAACCCCACAAGATAATATTAATAATAACAATAATAATATTCATTCATTTAAAAAAATTAGGTTAAGAGGTTTATCCCCTCCACATGAACTAAACCTTAAACCCTACTTTGCAGCCTGAAATGGGCCCGAGTGAACCAATGACCACCAACACACCATCCACTTGGAAGCGTTTTACACTTCGTTCGTGGATGAACTCCATCTCCCCCAACTAAGTTGACACTTGGAACCTCACTAACATATCTTGCAAAGAATAGGTTTTGTTTGTAGGTAGATAGTAGGTAATATGTTTGGTTCACTTTGGCTCTTGAAGGCTGAAATGCAAGCAAGCAAGCAACTCTAATACCCTGAAAATTTTGCCATTGATGAATATAACTATATATCCAAGGTGTGGTATCTTGAATGTAGCACATGGAGAGCATCTCTCGCAATAATACAATTGCATGTACACAATACTTTGGATGAAGTATAGTATTTATGTATTGTGAGTTTCCATAGCTAATATTTATGCACATGATATATTGAATTACAAAAGAGTTGCATAAAAAAATTTGACTTTTTAAATTGGCTACCTATAATTATTGACCCATGTGGTGGCTTTCAAATGGTCTCACTTGATATTTCTTATCCAATCTTTCATTATTTATGGGTGGGGATGGAGATTTAATTAACATTTTATGTTGGATGTGATAAACATGTGTAGGAGATGCATCATCACATCAACATTTAGATTGCACAACATTTTTGTAAACACCAAATTTTTTTTTGTTCTTTGGACTTTGTTCTTTTTAGGGCAATTGTGTGGGGCAAGTTTTTGTTAAATTTCAAACATTGTCCTTGGGGGAATTACATTTGTAAACCCCTTAGCAATTGGGTTTTTATTGTTAATGGTTTGTTTAAAATGACTTTATGAAGATGGTAAAGGTTCCCCATTTCAAGGATTGTGGTCGCAAACTTTTTTAGCATGGAACTTAGAGCATGTCACAAAGGTCCATGAAATGATGTGACTATAAGATAGCTTGAGTGGAAGATGAACTTGAAAAAACTCTTGACTTATACAAATAGAAGTACCCAAAACATCAAACATTCACATTCATATATTATTGTTACATGCTCAAAAATATAACTTGGTGGGTTAACATTGGAAAAGAAATGAAGAAGACTACAACAACTCCAACCAATTTGATAGTGATGACTTACATATTCTTGATACTAGAAGCTTCAACCCCAACATTCCATCTTTAAAATGATAACAATGTTAATGCAAGAACATAAAATAAGTTCATTAGGCCATGAAACAAATAGAATATAATAACATAGGTGGCCAAGTTCATGGGCCTATAGACATGGCAACATGAACCCTAAAGACAACCATAATATTATGGGACTAAAGTATGATGGCATTCTTTTCTATGCCAGATGGTCGATTATAATGATTTCATGAGGTTGGAAAGTATTTTAATCTTTGAAGGCAAGAGGAATTGGAGAAGCTTTGAACTTGCCTCATCTAGACCAACACTATAACACCTCAACAAGTGAAGCATCAAAAGTGTTCACCTTTATAACATGTAATTCCCTTCTTATCAAGACCTAAAAAGCTAGAAAACATAATGTTATAAATTTGGTAGATTGCATAGGGTAGACATAGGAAAAAAAGATGAAAAATTTAATGTAACAAAAGTGCAAGAAAAAAATGAAATCTATGGATCAAAGATGGCTGAATCCTTTTAATGCCCATAGGTAATCAATGAGATCGTTCCTTGCTTGCAATGTGGATATTGGTTTTCAATTTGTTCAATGCCTTACAAATATGACACAAATGTTAAGCCCCCTTCATTTCAAAATCATTGTGCAACTAGGGTTCAAGGTCTCTTGAGTTACACAATGATTGTTGACTCAAGACCTCTTCTTGCACATCTTCTATGACCATGTTGTGTAATATGACATAAGCCACAAGAATGTCTATAATCACATTATAGGGCCATAGTCAACAATTGAAAACAATTTAAAAGTCAAATTGCAAGACATGGAAGCTATTCCATAACTTTATTTTGTAGGTTGCCTCTTAAAATCAAAAAAAAAATGTTGGCATTATTTTCCCTAAGGTTCATGAATTGTTTGTACAAGCATCAACCATCAAGTATATATATCGTTGACAAGAAAATAATAGAAAGAATAAACATTGCCATTGATTTTAAAATTGAAATCAACACCAATGGTGGCCAGTTCAAGATACTCAACTAAGTTTTTGGATAGTTCTTGGGTACCTTGACCAAAGGTTTAGAAAAGTGCAAGATCTAAACCTAACTTGAACCATGTAAATGCTTTAACAAATAATGAGAATCAAAACTTGAATTAAATTGTTGCCCCCTTTTAAACAAGTCCAAATTATTTATGCAAGTAAAAACAATTTTTTTGAAAAAATGAAAAAATAATTTTACATTTAAAGCACCTAAAAGATTTGTTAATTATATAAAATTGATATTACACAATATAATATTTAAAATTGTGTGTGTTGAACCAAACTTGATTAATTTCCCATTTTTGAGAAAACACTAAAACAAAAAGTTTTACAAATTTGGAAAACCAATCTAAGAACTACACAAAAGGTTTATAATTTTTTTGTAAAAGAATAAAAAAACCCAAGGTTCCCTTCAAAACTAAGAATTAAACAACATTAATCAACACCTACACCATCCAACAAATCATGGATAAAAGGGCTCCTATCTAAAACATTCAAATCGTTATTACCTTTGAGTAACCCAAAATACACTTGCCATATCCATAGTCTTTGATCAACCAAAAATCATAATATTATCAACTTGTTCCTGTCTTTATCCATTATAGAACCATATTAAATAATTGGGTGATTTTTCATTAAGAATGCACATAATCCAATAAAACAAACATGCCCAACCCTTCTTTGCATTGGCCTTCTACAAATATACTAATGTGGGTTGCTTGAGGTGTTCAAATTCAAAAACTCCCTTTTCATTTTATCAAAGCATTTGAAGCATTCAAATGTTGTGCTTTTCCTTTTTTGCAATATTCATCACATGCATTGGTAGCTTGATTGTATGCAAGCATGTAAAATGTTCATGCATTTAAAAACGGAATTATATCCTTTATCACCATGTGTGATATCTTTTGGACATGATAAGCATCATCCATATGGACACCCTCCATGATTTAGAGGAACAATGGTCATCACATGTGATACCAACAACAAAATAGTCTATCTTTATGGATAGGGAATTTTGTGAAATAATTTTGCAAAACACATTGATGATGAACATTGTGGTCTTGAGATATATTTGCTTTTCACCCTAGGATGAACCGCTATGTTGTCTTCCCTTCCCTCCTTGTCAAGTAGATTTGAAGCTACTTGTAACAATAAACAAATCATTAATATTTGCATGTTTAAGTTTTTGCATATTCCCATGAATCAACTATTGTCACCATGTCACCATGTCCATGTAAAATGATGTACAAGATACATATAAACAAGTTGTGAAATGAGCATAACAATTATAGCAAAAAATTGAGCTCTAGAACAAGAGGACAATTGCAAGAGAACGATGAAAAAATATTTATATGAAGTGAACTCAAGAATATAAATTTAAAAACAAAGTTGTGAAATGTAAACTACAAGATGAAAAACAACAAGCTACAAGATGAAGAAGATATACCACCTTACCTTGTTGACAATGAGTCATGATGATTGAGGATGGGTGGGCCTTGAAATTTATTCACTTGTTTGTTTAAATGGTGACTTTGGCATTCAATGGGGCCACCTATTTTCACTTGGATTCCTCTTGGCGTCTTCATATCCTCACATATGTACATGCTCTTCATTAAACACCTAAAGTACTTGCACATGACAAGTCACACACTTGATGAGTTTTGGCATTCAGATTTGCCTCGTAGCCCTAAGGGTAACCCTAACATGTAGACAAGTGGTACGCAACTCATTGTGGATTTCTCATGTAATTCAAGGTCTTGTCGTTCAAGATTATCATACCACGTTTCACGACTTAATTGTATACTTATGTTTAGTTTGAAGATTTAACGTGTCAAGGACTTCTCCTTGAGCCCCTTTCTCTATGCCAACACTAGACATCACTCATGAGTGATGTCAAACCAAGAGTTGAACCCAACCCAACATTTAAACTTACAACCCAATTTGCCACAAGAGTTTCCCAAATTGGTCTAGACTTGGGCCTGACTAATCAAGTCCTTTCAATTGAAGCTCTACATAGAATGGCATATCACCTACTTTAGTGTATAAGTGATTTTGAAATTTAAGTGATAGAAATGACCTCACAAACATAACACCTGAAATAGAGAGCTTTACCCATAATAAAGTTATGGCCCATTTTTTAAACAATAGATGGCCAAGGCTTTATAAAATAAAATTTCTATCCCACAAATTAATTAAGGAGAGATTTTTTTTTTTAATGCTTTCTTTTCCATGTGTCCTTTGACTAAATTTTCCTTTGAATCTGTCAAAGAACCCCCCAAAGAACCTCAAAGTGATGCATCGAACATCATCACATTAACCGTGCCTCATTGAAATGCATCAAACATTGAATGTGCCTCATGTGTCACCACGATTATGCACAACACATGATGTGATCCAATTCTCCTTTCATGCATCAAACAATCAAACTCGTGTCTTACCATGGTGTTGTGGGGCTCACTTTTAAGGGGGGAGGGAATCACTCAAGAGTGATTGCATTGGACATGGATTTACAAGAATTTGAAACCTACCTTCAGCTCCTACCTTGAGCAAGTCCCTTATTCTCACAAATCCCACATCTTAGGGCTTTACCTTACACATTCTTCCCTCTCACACTACTTAGATAACTACCCATGTAAGTGGCTCCTTACTATCTAGGTAGGAAAATGTATAAGGAATATAAAGTGGTTACTAAGTAGGTAGGAAAAATATGTGGTCACTATGGAAGGTAGGTAAGTAGGTGAAGGCACTTGATGACTACTAGGTATGGTAGGTACATGTGGTTAGATTAACCTGGTCAGCATAATTAGGACTTGGGTTAGCATAATCAGCACTCTGGTCAGCATAATTAGCACTTGGATTAGTATGATCAGCACTTTGGTGAGCATAATTTGCACTTGGATTAGCATAATCAGCACTTTGGTGAGCATAACTAGCACTTGGGTTAGCATAACCAGCACTTTGGGTGAGCATAATTAGCACTTGAATTAGCATAATTAGCAGGTTGGTCGGCAGAATTAGCACTTGGATTAGCATGATCAGCACTTTGGTGAGCATAATTAGCACTTGGATTAGCATACTTAGCACTTTGATTAGTTGAATTCGCAGTTTTGTTTTTGTGTTTGTTTTGTTCGTCGGCTCCGCGTGCCAATGCATCGCCCTAGTTTGTCTCCGAGACCGACATGTGTGCGACTTGGAGAAGCACATTTGTTTGTCCACCCATCACCAATGTGCTTTACGACAAACGTTCTTGTGAAGGAAGGATTCTTTTCTGGTGGGTTTTTTGTAATTCTTCTCCAATTCTTCTCCAATTCTTCTTCTTCTTCTTCGTCTCTCACGCAGCTGTGCTACAGTATTTGATTACCTGCAATCTAGATTTGGGTTTTCTGCCATGCCTCATCATTTCGGTTTTGTTTTGGACTGGAGAGAGAAAGACACAGACACAGAGAGACAGACAGAGAGGGTCTGCAGCAGGTTTATTTTGTGGTGGATTGTGATTGAGGGTTGATGGGTAGAAGGAGATAAGTAGATTCAGTTAAAGCTTCAATAGTGAAGAGCAACATGTTTAGAGCAATAGGTGAGCAATAGAAGAGTAGAGAAAGATGAGGAGAAATGGGGTCGAAATGGATTTGTAGAAATCAAATTGTGACAGAAAATATGCGGAGAAGAAGCAGACGGTGGTGATACTCCGAACCAGGAGGGAAGAGGAGCGACGCGGACAACAGAGCTGGTGGAGCGACGACAGGTGCAGCAGAGTTTGCTGCAATGTTGGAATTGGAGCAGATAAGACGACCCAGTGGAGGAGTACTAGGGGGAGGAGGAAGAGAGACGCAGCAACAAAGTGGAATTAGCTACTTGCATCGAACGCAACTTGCAGGGCTGAAGCGGCTATCCGCAAGAGCAACCGCAAGCTCCACAAATCCGGCAGCAGCAGGCACAACACGAAGAAGAAGAGTCAACAGTTTCTCCTTCGCCGAGGATGCCAAGAGAGTGATCGAGCATCTCCAGAGGGCGCAAGTGCCTGTTGCAGAAGGACTGTCAGATAGGGAGCTGGACAGAATCGAAGCGACTTTCGCCTTCACATTTCCCGCTGACCTCAAGGCAATTTTGCAACAAGGGCTTCCGGTGGGAGCTGGCTTTCCCAACTGGCGGAGGACGACGGGGAAGAACTTGGAGCAGCAGCAGCTGAGAACAAGGATCGAGCTGCCGTGTGCAGGACTGTTGGAGGAAGTCGCGCTTGGAAGGTTTTGGTGGAAGACTTGGGGGCAAAGACCTCCTGCAGAAAAGAATTCCGATGCTGTGGACATTGCCGCCGCTGCTTTGCGAGCTTCCCCGATGCTCATTCCCATCTTTGGTCATTGCTACATTCCTTGCTCCCCGAACTTGGTCGGGAACCCCATCTTCTTTGTGTACCAGAAGGTTGTTCTCTACTGCGGGTATGATCTTGCGGATTTCTTTGATCGCGAGCTCTTCCTCCTTGTCCACACCTGCATGACTCCTTTGGAAGTTGTGGGTAGTTCCCTTCTTCTCCTTCAGAGACCCAGCAGCGATGGAGGGCAGAGCTTTTACTCCTCAGATGATCTGGATTCATTGCACAGAAGCTCAGTAGGATCCTCAGCTACGGACTCCTCGTCCGAGGCGTCGAGCTCATCAGGAGCTTCTTCGGAAGGTGGTGCAGGAGGAGGAGAGACATGGGGACGGAGTCTGGACTTTCTTGCCAAACAATCAGATGGGTTGCTTGAGAATCTGAAGTCTAGGACCAAGAGACGCGGAACGGGGAGATTGAAAGATGAAAGTGCTGCTGCAAGCCAGCAGCAGCAGCAGCTCTCACTGGGTGATGCCGGAAGCTTTGCTAGAAGCTGTTGTTTACAGGAGGAGTCTGAGGAGGAACCTCTTCCAAGCCAAGCACTGATGAATATGTCATTGTTGATGAGAGTCCCCTCAGGGCCCTCCCCAAGGCACATAGAATTCTGGAGTGACATTGCCAACAAGCAGAAAGTTTCTATGGCAGCAATAGCAGCTCAAGAAGATGGGCTGCTCTTCTCTCCTTGCAATGTGGATGATGATGTTACAACAAGACCACCACCACCAAGATTGCATTTGAATCGTGAGCTGCATTCATCAGACACACAAGAAGAAGATGTGCCAAACTACAGCAGCAGCAGCAGCAAATGGTTGACACGCTATCTTGAGGAGATGTCTCTGGTGCTTCGCCAGGGAGGCTGGAGGGAGGATGACATCTGTGACATGATGGAAGCTCAAGCTTTGCCATCCACAACGTGGAACCAACAAATTGATGCACAGGTGAAGATTTTAGCAGTTGATTGTCAGACCAGTTTTTTGGAAGATAAAATTTGTTTCCCATCAGAGAAAGATCCACCCACTTTGCAATCAGCAATTTGGACAATGAACCTGATGTACACAAGGAATAATAGCAAACAGATATCCAGTAGAGAAAAAAATCATGTAGGAAAAATCCTCAAATTGATTGCAGAAGAGAATATTACATTCTATCATTGCATTTTCTCTTCTGCAATCAGATTTGGAAGTGTTGTGTTGAAATTTGCTAATTAGAAGAAGCCCTGCTGTATGTATGATGGCAGGCAGTGCTGCTAACTCTGGCAAAGGAAGTGGAGCTTCTGTCTACCTCATTGAAGAAGGCAGGATGGAGTGTACCAGATGTTTCAGAATCCTTGAAGTGGGGTTTATGCACATCGTGATAAGTTAGATTTTATGTACTCACTTTTCCCCTCTCATTCTCATCACTTTCAGCTTCCCAACCACACACTATAATGTCTACGAGGTCCCAAGAAATCTCCAAATTCATCTTCTTGCAGTCACATTGAAACTGCATCACACCAAACCTTCTTGGACATGAGACTTCTACTTTACCATTATGAGTGGTCTGTACAATTGTAAATTGGGTTGTACTCTGTGTGTCAAAGCCTTGACATGCTCTTTGGCATCAATCAAGAGCACCCAGGTCACTGTTGCTTGCATGGCATGCAACAGATCAGAGATTTGTAGACACAACATGGTTTAAGGAGTCATGCAAGAGCCCTGTATTCTAGTTATAGAGATCTTCAACCTCAAAATCATGTTGACATTGAGAACTTGAAGTGGCTAGCACCTGTGAATCGAGTTGAGCTATTGTCTACGCTTAAAAATATTAGAATCAAACACCTTGTTCCAAAAGCCGCCATCATCATCAACATGTGATATACTTAATTCCGAAGCCTATACCTTGGCCTCCTCTTGAAGATCATCATCAATAGTAAAATCTCTTGATGTCGAAGTACCAACAACAATAGAAAGTCTTGGTTTCGAAACAAGAACAATAGCAATTATCATAGTTCGTAGACTCTTGTCAACATGAACAAGAGAATCAAAAGGTACCATATCAAGGTTTCAATATGAACCTCTTGTAAAAAAACAAAACCATTACAAATAAACACTAAATAAATAAATAAAGAACTTAATCATTTTGACATGAACATAAATGTCAACATTAGCCATTGACTTCTCATGGTGTACACACCGAAAAAAACAATGAAAATCCCATAGCAAAAACAAATAGAAACATTAAAACCAAAAATGAAGAAATAAGAAATATAACTTACCTTTGTTTTTTCATACACCTTTTTCTCCTTGTTGAAGAAAGCTGTCATAATGAAAAAACAAGTTCCCTTCAATTCATTGTTGATTATGCATTGTAGAGATCTATTTTGAAGATGTTTGTTGATTTGGTTGTACTTGCAAAAAAAAGAATGCAAACAATAATGAGAGATTAAAATGAAATCACATGAATAAAAAATCAAATTAAAAAAAAAACCCAAATAGAAAATTCTACACAAATACAAAAACTCAAATATAAAAACAAAAGCAAAAAATGGAGAAGGAAAAGAATTGACTTCCAATGTGAAATTGCGTATTGACAACTTGTCACCTTCATATTGTTCTCTCATAAAACAAGAGCCTCCTCCATTTCGTGTAATATCTACCTTTCTTCTAGTCTCATTGGATAAGATCTTTTACTTCAAAATAAGAAAGTTGGATGTCAAGGTATGAATTGAATTGCATAAGCAACATACAATTCGATGAACCAATGATTATGTCCTTTGTGAAATCAACCTACCAATATGTCTGATCAATGACTAAATGTTGCATTATAACAAGACAA
>Ga0209208_10009245_pt1 | contig 12989 bp, 14 predicted proteins | sample S1TSphfallax_3_FD_187694 | JGI IMG/M metagenome (GOLD analysis project Ga0209208, IMG submission 187694) | Host-associated microbial communities from peat moss isolated from Minnesota, USA - S1T2_Fd - Sphagnum fallax MG (SPAdes) (version 2) | ecosystem: Host-associated > Plants > Peat moss >...
GCTTACAAGGGTGTGGGCAAAGAGGGAAGCCCGGGAATCACATCTTATGCTTTCGGAAGTGTAGGAGAGTGTGAGGGAATGAACCCTCACACTCCCAAGTGAGCTTCCATTTTGGGAATTGGAGTCTTGATGGACTCCCAAATTTTAGAAAATGATTGCAAGGGTCAAAACCCATTGGATCAAAAAATTCTTCATATTATTGGAAATATATTGAAATTTAGATGTCTAAAATGGGCTCGCATGACCCATTTGGACATTTAAAACACAAGTTATGGCCAAAAGAAAGGCCGGGAATCACATTAGCAATTTGATTTTGTACCATTAAAAGTCAAAAATCTCCTCGATTTCCTTGTGTGCAGGTGACTTGTGACATATCATTAGAAAGCTCTCGACAAGGGCTACAACTTTTCTTTAAACCTCATCTCAATTGAAGGTCTACATGCAAAGTTATGGGCCCCCAAAGTTGCGAGAATCACAACTTTCGAAATTTCGGAACTTGCGAATCTCAGGACAAAATGACATTTGGGTGTTAGTCTCGTGACCAGGCACAAAGTATACTATAAGGGGGAAGGTGGTGGCTTTCCCCAAGTTTAGGTTGTGATGAATATTATGAATCTGTGTTTGCCCGTGGCTCATCCGTGCACCAAAGTGCTCTAATTATGCACTAACCAAGTTGTTGTTTGGTTTGTGTGAATGATTGAATTGCTTGTCAATCTTCCTAGTCCCATCCCATAGCTCTAGCATGCCCTTCTACCCCTGAAGTGTTGCAAGCCAGGGAGCGCACCCCAATTCCTTCTCCTTCCACTATTTTCACCTTTGAACTCCCAGTTGAATCCATCAAAGAGCTTGGGGGTGTGTCAATAGTACACCATTTAATCTCATCATGTAAGGCTTCATGAATGCACGATATAATAAAAACTACATCATCACAAATTGCATTTTTACTCCAATTCCACATGCATGCATTGTATATAATCACATTGTCATGTTTCATGTACAATATGAATTGGAGCAAATGTTGCTTTTGTGTTAACTTAACTAATCACCTTGATATAATTTGAGGTTCATTAATGGATTTTGCATGGGCTTGGATGGTGAGGAGCATTAGTGCAATTATCTCATCAAACTTTGACTAAAGTTTGTTAAAGTTTTGAATAAACTTAGAATTGTTTACATTGTGCCAAACATGTCCCAAACACCAACATCTTGATCAATTGATTATCTTGCACCTAGTCCAACTCATTTGCATTGAACAATTACAAACATGATATAGTGTTCCCATAGTGCAAAACAATAGCAATTACATCACCATTCGTGTTTTTCCAAGTGGCTTGAAGGATGAGCTATGTAGACCTAGCACACCATTCACGACAAATCATAGCTAATGCACCTCCGTCACTAGCCAATTTGAGATAGACAACAACTTTTTTGTCTTAGGTCTTCTTTGTTATGGTTGATTGTCATTTTAGCCATGAATCCTATTTGCATAGAGTTTACCTTATTTTTGTTGATTGTTTGTTTGTTTTTTTCTTTGGGTTGGGTCTACTTGTGCTCTCATTTGCCTTGTACTTTTGATGGATGGGTTCCCATCCTTGATGTTTATATACAGGTTTTTCTTCTTATTCACAACCCTTCAGTTTGCTAATTAACCACATGTTCTTCAGTCCTTGAAATGGATGCTTCTTGAAAAACACTTAATGCAAGTTTTAAATTTGCAATTTCTGATATAAGACGTGTTAAACTTGCTTCTCGACTATGTGACAAAGCTGATTCCTGCTGCCTTGCCAGCAGCAGTTACCAGACCATTCATGTTTTTCCAAGTGGCTTGAAGGGTAAGCTATGTAGACCTGGCACACTATTCACAACCTTCAGGTTGCTGATTAGCACATGCTCTTCCAGGGACTGAAATGGATGCTTCTTGCAAACACTTGAAACTAGTTCTAAATTTGCAACTTCTGTCATAAGACTTGTGTTAAACTTGCTTCTTGACTCAATTGATGATGAACTGTTTGTATGATGTTCAACAAGTATAAGGTGCAGTTTGTTCAACTTTGTACACTGGTAAGAAGCCGAAGTCTTGGGTAGATTTATCATATAGTTTATCTGTATACATCCCACCATCTGGAGCAGACACCATCAGTTGGGTAGTAAGGCCAGCAGCTCATTACTGTAATTCATGATAGAGGTGCTCGTAGATTGAGTCACAATCATAAGGTTACAATTGAATCCCTTCTTGTCATGTTACCTTCAAATTGTTGCTGTGGAGGTTCTGTGCAATCTCATAGATATGTAGGAATCTTGTGGATTTAATCTGCATAATCACTCATAAAACCCTCAAGAAACACTAAAAAAGGAAAAAATGGCCCAGGCTTCATTTGTGTTCATGAAACTACTACCAATTTGACAATGGTTGTCACTCTTTGCTCCAATCAGGAGGTAGTTTTATTCTTGTGTAATGCTCTCTACGTATATGCAAGACTCACTCCAAAACTCCAAATTAGCAAAGGATTACTCAATAACTCCTTGTGCTATATTGCTGATTTTGTAACATTCATCCACTATTACATGGTATTGTTGATCTGAAATTCAGTCTTCATTTGTTGCACTGGAAGTTCATGTACATTCTGTTTGGCTCCTAGATGTATCTGGATTCAACAGTGGCACAAATACTAGTCTATGGTTTCTTTTTTAAGATGCTTCCATCATGATTCTTTTGTGGCAGGTTCATCAATTAGCAAAGGATTTGGGTAAATCAATTCTCAGAGTACAATAGTGCTGGAGAGTTTTTTGGAAGCTAAAGATCAGCTACAACCATCATGTGGTTAACAACATGCAACTTTAAAGCCACATGACCATTTGTGCTAATTTGTGTTTTGGGATTACTATAAAACTCTTTGAAAGTTTTTATCATATCTGCCTTAGTAGGATGTGCTTGGTCTAGACCTGAGAACTCATTTGTGCCCTCTCCTTAGCTGAAGATGCAAGTGGGGCTGTTAGCTTCTTCAAGTATGTTACTCTTTTGCCCCATTTGGCTTCATTGTCATGAAAGTGTATACAGTGTATACAACTCATCTTCGCTTTTCCTTTGGACTTTTGTACATTCTCTTGCCATAAGTGCTCTTTTATAGAAATACAATATTTTCTTGCCAAATTTGTTTCAGTTTGAAATCAACTGACATAATTTGTTTGTTTGGTTACCCCTTTACATGCATTTTTGTGAAATGTTTTACTCCAAATCATCACATTGATGTCCTTTAATCAACCATGAAAGAATTTGCCTAGTAACTTGACAACAAAATATACCTATGTTAATCAATTTGACATGGGTTTAATGTGTTGGTGACCAGAAAAGAAATAGGCGTAATCCATTCATATTTGAAGGATGCTGGGAATATGATATCAAAATGTGACGCAAAATTTGAACACTCTAATCGCACTTGTTGCAGACATAAGTGTGATGAGAGTTTGCAATTGTCATGGTAGAAGTTTCTTTAGGTGGTTCTCATGAAGGTCTCTCCTAAGCATATGTATCTTTCCAATCCCCAATAAGAAGAATGGTCACTTTCACATGACTAGTAAAATTAAATTACACAAGTGCATTCCAGTGTTTTTTCTTCTTTTTTCAACTTTTTGATGTAGCCAAGGTGGCATCATCCATAAGCCGATAGAGCCAAATTTAGCTTCTAAAAATATGAAAAGAAGAAAAATTAAACATCCTTATATGTTTTGGCTACCTCACTTGAACCACGTGTAGAAATCTGGCAAAAAGTTGAAAACTTTTTTCAGTTTTTGGCAATTTTCTTTTCACAAACTCAATGGATTTGTGACAGAAAATGACTAAAATTTCACAATAGTGCAAAATTTCGTACAAAAAAAAATGGCTGATAATATGGATTGCTCATCAAGTTACAAAGGATTGAAAGAGTATTCACCTTTTTGGACAAGTTATTCAAAAACACACTCGGATGGAGGAAATCAGGGGTTCGTAGGCAATCTTTTTTTTTGTATGCATGAGATTTCTCCCAAAGTATCTAAAATGAAGTGGCTTTTAAAGCTTTTCAATTGCCAGAAGTGAGAAAAAGGGAAAAAAAACCCTACATTTGGTTTCCAGTGGGTAGCCAAATATATAGAAGGATGATTAAAGGCTTATACTTCATATTTGGTTTATAGCCAGATTTGGCTAAATCTTCCTAAGAAAGATTGCCAGTTTTTCCACATCTTGTTATGGATGGTGGGCCACTGTGGCTCCAAAAGCGAATTCCTTTTTAAAAAACACACTGTGTTTCCTAGCTGAGAGATTCATCCACTGGCGTCATCTAGAATCAGGGATGATAAGTAACTGATGCATTATCCACTGGCATCATCCCTGAGGCATCTGGATGAGCATGGAGCATGCATGAGGAGGCACGGGCTGCGGCGCCGGAATAACGGCTCGGGTGCACGTGACTGCAAGCTTAGAAAAATGGCGATTGTCAGCGTATGTTTAGCTCCCTGATACATACACATTGCCAATAAAGGGGGAAAAAAAAAAGCCAAAGGAAGCGAATAATCTATTTCTGGCTTTGCTTTGTTGCAGAAGGTCCAAAACCCCCCACGCCCCCACCAAAATAAATAAATAAATAAATAAAAACCCACACCCATACCCATACCCATACTATGCATGTGACTGATGTCTGGTGTTAAATAATTCTCAATAATACTAGTCAGACAAAATACAAATTTTGATCTCACGCGAGTCTCCGCGTGAGTCTCCGATTTTCCAAGAATTGAACCCTACACCTATGTAAGAATATATTGGAGGTCTTTAATATTTATCCCAAACTCTTGAAATTATAGTGAAATATTCTTCAAATTGGGCATGTTGGACCCTTTTTTAAAAAAATATTTAAATTCGTTTGGCAAAACCTACCGATTATTAGTTGAAGGTATATATTCTATCTACCTTGCAATCTAGCCTCCAGGTGTTTATTTCATTTTTGTGACCACGCCTTAACTCTCCCAAAGGGTGGGAAGCCCTCACAAGTTTTTTTTGGTATCTCAAAAAACCCCTCCATGAGATAATGTGCACATTTGTCATTTCACAGTTTTTTGGACCAATGGAACAAAAATCATTGACTGTGGATTGATTTTTTCCTTTATAATCTAATCAAATTATTTTTCATAATTAATTTTTAATATACTTGGGCCAATGGCATGAAGGCCCAATATATGGTGTTTGTTTGTTTGGAGCAAAACCTAATGAATAGTGTGTTATTTCTTTTGAAAATTAAATTTAAATTATTGTAACATGGTTCCGTAAGAACTTTGGAAGTGAAGCCCAGTGGACTCAAATCTTATTGGGATGGGTGACCTTACAAGACATTTAATATACTTAGTCCAATTTTAAAGAGGCCCACTATATACATATATAATTCAACAACAAATCTGATGTAGGAAAAGTGATTCAATTACACTGGTCATTGCATCACAAACCACATTACAGGATTGGAATATCAAAAATGTTTATATGATAAGTTTCTCATACCAAGTGAGAAGTTTCATAAGTTGATGAAAACTTGATAAACTTCATTAAACAAAGCATCCAGCAAAGGGAGAAAGGAAGAACAAAGAGAGATCATCAAAGTCCTATGAAGCTTTCTTTAAAAATACATTGTAGCTTAGGAAAATGTACAAAGGAGTAAAATTAAGGTAGAGGGAGAAATGACAAGACGTTAAGTTGGCTCAAATTAGGTGTGAAAATCCCTCCATGTCCATATTTGACCGATTGTGGTAGGTCGGTCATATTTATATGTCACGAATTGAGAGCTTGCAATAGATTAGCCATGGTGATGGGAGGTGTGTTTTGAAGGGGTGGAACTTGGGAAGTAGCTCTAAGCCTATGGCTACCACCTGACTTAAGATGAAGCATGCTTACATCCTTTGTAATGTGATCAAAATTGACAAAGAAAAGTGACCAAGGTAGAAAGATGAGGGCTAAATGGAATTGGCACAATTGTGTAAAAACACATTGACATGATTGTGTAAGCAACCAAATACCTCAATTGCTAAGGGGAGGAATTGTTTAGTGGGGTGTCAATTGTAATAGCTCCTTTCCTTAGCTTGAATTGCATCGAAGGTGGCAAATCCTTAAGTTTTGCAAAATCGGGGAAATAAATTCGCTCACGTTGGGTAGGCAATGACAACATCGACTAAGGTGCTAATGCCATCTTTAGTGAGCACAATATTGACTTGTCAATGGAGGAGTTGAATGTGGTTGAAAGAAGCACATGTAATTGTTCTCATCCCACATGGAAGCCAACATTTCATGCAATGGTGACAAAGGTGTCATGAATTACATCATGGGTTCCAATACGTTTGTTGTTATAAGCACAACATAAAAGTGGATACCCATAGGGTCAACGGGATGTGTGCACACACATCAAGGGATGCTTACAATTGAGGGATGGGGTAGTCCAAATCGTGTACAAAGTGCTATGGAAAAAACTAGGGAAGATAATTGAAAAGCTAGGAAGATTATTCGAGCTATAAACCAAATGCCCACCCTAGGCCAAAACATGATAAAATTTGGGCACTACAGGCTTCAGATATCTTATTGGAGAACATATTAGAAAGGGCATGATGTTGTAGACACTTCAAGATGGAATTTTGAAGTTGAACCATTTGTTGCCCGATGAATTGTTTAAATGAAAGAAGACACACACAAATTGGGGTTGATAAAAGATTACATGGCGCCTTGAGGTGTTGCAAGAAAGGAAATGAGGTGTTGTCAACTTGTGCTTAGGCTTCAAGAAGGAAGTGACATTGATAAATCATAAACTTAACAACTATGATTAAAGCAACAAGGGCCCAACTCCCTAAATAGATTATTGGGGCAATGGTGGATGTTGATCTGAATTCGACGCTACCAAAAATAGTGGGAGGAAGGTTTGTTTACAAACTAAAGTCCTTTTGGGCTATCAAAGGATCCTGGACCCAAAAGGCATCTAAACACTTGAAGGATGGAGAAATTGAAGGAAATAAAGGACTTTGTGAAAGTGGGAAATGGAGGTGTCCATCATAAAAGATACAATGGGCATTGCACGAAACAATGAATTAAAACTCCAAAGGTGAAAAGATTGGGGGCAGAGAGCTTGAGCTCTTGCAAACACACACACACCCCTGGAAAACAACAAGTCCTCCAAAAAATAGTGGCAAAGATCCGTCATGTTGGCCACTAAGCACACTAGTTGATGTGAATGTACAACGGTCATTAAATGCATCAGTCGATGTGAATGTAGAACGGTCACTAAATGCGCCAATCGATGTGAATGTAGAACAATCACCTAAACACATCATGAGTGTCAGCACTAGTTGAGCTTGACATCTCAACATTCCCCCTCAAGCTCAACTCCAACTCCATCATTCCAAGCATGTTGCAGAATCGGCGATGCTTCTCAGCTCCCAAAACCTTAGTGAAGATGTCAACAACCTGATCCTTTGTGCTGACATAAATAAGATTAATCTCACCTGCCAAGACCTTCTCCCTAATGAAGTGATAATGAACCTCAATGTGTTTCGTCTGTGCATGAAACACTGAGTTCTTAGCCAGTTGAATACAGCTAAGGTTATCACAATATATGACAACATGTATGTTCACATGCAGCCCCAAATCTCCAAGTACCTTGCGGAACCAAGCTACTTCACATGTTGCCATCGTAGCACCCATGTACTTTACCTCTGTGCTCGACAAGGCAACTATCGGCTGCTTCTTGCTATTCCACATAATAGCAGTGCTCCCAAAAGAGAACATAAAACCACTAGTAGATCTCCTATTTGAGATGCTACCAGCCTAATCAACATCTATGTATCCATGCACCTACAACTAAGTGCTAGCCTCATAAAAGAGACCATAATCTGATGTGGCACTCACAAAGCGTAGTGTGTGCCTCACACCATCCAAATGTGGCTTTCGAAGAACCTGCATAAACTGGCTCTCCAACCCAACTATGTAATTTAAATCTGGCCTGGTGATCAACATGTAGATAAGATTGCCCACTATCTTTGTGTACATAGTGGCATCCTCTAAAACCTCACCTGCATCTACACTTAGCTTGCCATTCTGATCCAATGGTATAAAAATGGGCTTACAGCCAACCATACCATATTTGGACAACATGTCCAATGCATACTGTCTCTATAACAACCATATACCCTCAGGCGTCCTAATGACTTCAAATGCCTAGGAAGAATTTGAGTTCACCCAAATCCTTCATGTCAAACTTCTGTTTAAGGAGACTTTTTACATGTTCAACTTCCTTCTCATTGTCACACCCAACAATCAAGTCATCCACATAAATAGTGATGACCACAATACCTTCATCACTTTTACGCACATAGAGTGAATGATCTACATCTGACATACGAAAGCCAATGGTGACAAGATACTCTGCAATTTTGTCATGCCATGCTCTCGGTGCCTGTTTCAGTCCATACAAGGCTTTACGCAGCCTGCACACATAATCTGGGTGACTCATATTTTCATATCCATGTGGCTAGTCCAAATACACCTCTTCTTGCAACTTGCCATGCAAGAAAACATTCTTTACATCCATTTGATGTAACATTCAACCTTTTGATGCAGCCACTGTTGTTGTAACCCTAGCTTTGGGCTCGCAACCAAGGCAAAGGGGTTGCAAAGGTGCGGGCCAAGAGGAAACCCAAGAGTCACATCACATACTCCCGAAAGTGTAAGAAAGTGTGAGGTAGTGAACCCTCACACTCCCAAGGCAACTCCCACTTTGGGAGATGGAGTCCCGGTGGATTTTCAAAACTTCAAAGAGTAATTTCAGGGGTCAAAGCTCAATGGCTTCTGACGTTTTTTATATCATTGGAAAGATTTTGGAACGTAGATGTCTAAAATGGGCTTGCATTGCTCATTTGGACATTTGAAACACAAGTTATGGCCAAAAGAAGGGTCGGGAGTCAAATTGGCAATTTGACTCTTGACCATAAAAAGTCGGGAATCGACCCGATTTACTTAGCTGCAGACAACGTGCAACATACCATTAGAAAGCTCTTGACAAGAGATACAACTTTGCTTTAGACTGCACCTCGATCCGAGGTCTGTTTGCAAAGTTATGGGGCTCCAAAGTTGCGAGAGTCCCGGCTAGCGCGATTTTGGGACTCCCACTCGGGAGTCCCGGGAGAGAAAAGCCATTTGGATGTAGGCTCCGTGGAGAGGTGTAAAGTATACTATAAGGGGGAAGGTGGTGGCTTCCCCCCCAAGTCCAGGTCGTGGCGAGTCTTGTGTGTTCGTGTTGCCTGTGGCTCTTTGGTGCTCCAACTATGCATTAACCACCTTGTGTGGGTTGTGTGCAGGCCCGTGTGGGTGAGTGAAGCTTGTCAACTCTTCCTAGTCCCATCTCGGAGCTCCAACACGCCCCTCTACCCCTAAAAATGTTGTGAGTTAGGGAGCGTGCCTCGACTCCTCCCCCTTTCGTTGTCTTTCACTTGGACTCACATTTGAGTCCTTAAAAGAGTTAGGAGTGCGTCAATTGCAATCACAGCTCTCACTGTTGCCATCTTTGCAACAAGAACAAATTTCTCCTCATAATCAATGCCATGTGTCTATGCATATCCTTTGGCTATTAATCTAGCCTTATACTTACTTATGCTTCCATTCAAGTTGTACACCCACTTACATCCAATAGCCTTTTTCCCTTCAGGCAAAAGCACCAACTCCCATGTCTTGTTTGCATCCAATGCAGCCATCTCCTCATCCATGGCTTTATCCCAAAATGCATGCCCAACAACATCTTCAAAACAAATGGGTTCAACATCCTACACGACCTTTGCCATATTTGCATAATGGCGAGCTACATAACCATCATATATCAATCTTTGGATTGGTCATCTTTCCCTGGTAAACGTGCGTGGACCTGGATTTGTCCGTGGTGTCCTATTTGCTGCATTAGCTCTTCTCACACTAGGTGTCCTGATAGCTGGAATCCCAAACTCCTCATCAAGGCTCTGTTCAGAGCCACTAGATTCTCCATTTACATGTGAATATCCTGCGGAAATGTCAAGCATACCAAGGGGCTCACCAACCTTCTGTTTTCCTTTATATGATGCGTCACTTGTATTTGTAGGATTGCTATTATGACGTAGCCTACCACTCCATGGTCGATTAGTAGACCCATTAGAAGGGGACTCTCATGGTCCACTCAATGTCTGCGATTCCTGACCTACATTCTTTACAACCACATGCTCGTGTGCATTAGCCCCAATAGAGTCTTTTACATTAGCATACCAGTTGTTCATTTCATCAAACACAACATCCCTACTCACCCTCATTTCACGTGTGACAGGGTTATAACATCTGTATCCTTTCTGCTCAAGTGAATACCCAATGAAAACACATTTTTCAGCCTTCGCATCCAACGTAGTCCGTAGCTCATCTGGTACATGTACATATGTAATGCACCCAAACACTTTCAAGTGTGACAAATCTGGTTTTCTGCCACTGTACTTCTCCTTTGGAGTCATACCATGCATTGCTGCTGTGGGGGTCCTATTCATGATGTAAACTACAGTCGCAACTGCTTCAACCCAATAATGATGTGGCATGCTCTTGTCAGCCATTAATGCACGAGCAACCTTTACAATGTGCTTGTTCTTTCTCTCAACAACTCCATTTTGTTGTGGAGTATACCTGCATGTAAATTGTCTTTGAATTCCATGCATTTTTAGATATGTAGTAAACTCATTGGAGAAATATTCTCCCCCTCCATCTAACCTTAGGCATTTAACTTGCAACCATGTTTGCTTTTCAGCCAACATTTTGAAAGTCTGAAAGTGAGTAAACACTTCACTTTTTTCCTTCATGAAGTACACCCACACTTTCCTTGTGTGGCCATCAATGAACGACATAGTAGCAACATCCTCCCATTGACGTCGTCTTGGTTGGCCCCCATACATTTGAATGCACTACATCAAGTGCTCTCTTACTTACATTCTTGTCATGTGGAAACACATTCTTTATTTGCTTCCCAAATTGACATGCTTCACATATCTTATGCATTCCATCCACCTTAAACTTTGGCAAACCTATGACAATTTCTGAATTCTACATAGATTTCAACCACTGCTCATTTACATGATCGATATGCTTATGCCATATGTCCATATCAGCCACAACTCCTGCACCTTGTGCAAACATAACAACTTCCACCTCAGGCATGCTTACATCCAAAGTAAACATTCTGCCCACTCTTTTGCCCTTAGCAACTAAACGACATTTGTCCTTGAAGTCTTCGACATAGCAGCCATCAGGGTTGAACTGAACTTGCAAACCCTGCTCAATCATTTGCCCAACAGAAACTAAGTTTTTTGTGATATTGGGCACATGAAGTACATTAGACAAGTACTTTATCTTGCCATCTTGCATAGCTAATGGCACATTCCAGATATGAACAATGGGAAGAGCTGTGTCATCTCACGTCTCTAAATAACCTAGTTTTTCCAGATTTTTGACATCCCTAAACCACTCACCATGATAGGTCATGTGGTTAGAGGCTCCCGAATCCACATACCATACATTATCAGCATTTCTGGATACATTTGTAGCCTCTATATTTAGCATGTGTTGCACAACAAATAGATGTTCATACCTATCTTCAGCCTGCTTGCTTAAGGATGCATAATTATTCTGTTGTAGTCTTCCATTCCTCATGTCACTTTCCTTCTTTCTACATTCTCTGGCCTAATGGCTTGGTTTGCCACAATAACGACAGTCTCTAAAATCTGATCAAGATTATTGTCTGTTCCAATTGCCACGTCCTCTTTGGCCCCCCCCCGCCTTGAGACTAGCCTCTTCCACCACCTTTGTATGACTGTTGTTGTTGTGAGTCATTTGACTGCAACTGTCCAAAATTCTGATTCCAAAATGGCCACCACCTTGGCCTTGACCACGACCTCTTCCTCTGCTTCTACCTATATTTAAGTAGAAGGCATGTTGCTTTATGTTGTTCTTGTTTTATGTAGAACAGTCTTCATTTAAGGTTTTCTCTTCTACAATCAGCATTGAAACAAGATTTCGAAAGTTGGGAACATTCTCCCTGATAGTTATGGATGTCTTGAAAGGCTTGTATTCCTTTCCAAGTCCATTTAGACAAACGCTGACCAAATCATCATCATCCACATATACATTAATAAATGCAAGGGATTCAACGATACCCTTAATCTTCAATGAATACTCATTGATAGACATGTTCTTCTTCTCCACAGTGTGCAGCTCTTGCTTTAGCTGCAACTTCCTTGCTTTTTGTATTTGTTTAGAACATTTGCACCAAGTTTTGCCATGCTTCTGCTGGAGTGTGAGCATCTTATATGTGCCTAATCATAGTGTCTGTAACACTTACAGACAACCAGTACATGACCTTGCGTGCACCCTGGTTCCAATCCTTGAATGCCTTTATCTCTACTATAGTGGCATTCTCCTCGAGCAACTTTGGAGGGTCTTCATTTTCACCTTCCACATATTCCCAAAATCCTTTTCCCATAAGGAAATTGGTCATCTTGAACTTCCAAGCATGGAAGTTGTTCTTGTCAAGTTTCTCACTAACAATTTGGTTGATGTTATCTGATGTCGCAACCCTACTTTGGCCAAATGTGGGGGTGAAGCCCAACACTTGCAAAAAGTGAGGATTTGGAGTCCTCAGGGACTCCCGAATGTTTAAAGCTCGACAACAAGGCCCAAAACACCTCGCATTGGGGTGCTCTTAGTGTCATTGAAAAGGTCTTGAAGCGTAGATATCGAAAATGGCCTCGCATTGACCATTTGGACATCTGTCGCCCGAGTTATGGGCAAAAGAAGGGCCGGGAGTCAAACTGGCAATTCGACTCCCGATCACTAAAAGTCGGGTACCGACCTCTTCCCGACCTCCGAATGGAGAGTGCAACACGGCGTTGGAAAGATCTTGACGAGGGATACAAGTTTGGTTTAGACCTCG
>Ga0209208_10009246_pt1 | contig 12986 bp, 6 predicted proteins | sample S1TSphfallax_3_FD_187694 | JGI IMG/M metagenome (GOLD analysis project Ga0209208, IMG submission 187694) | Host-associated microbial communities from peat moss isolated from Minnesota, USA - S1T2_Fd - Sphagnum fallax MG (SPAdes) (version 2) | ecosystem: Host-associated > Plants > Peat moss >...
TCGGCAAAGTCACATTACTGAGAGATTTGCGAAACTGGATCCTCAGACAGTTGCTGAAGCTGCTCATACTTGCGCTGTAGCACAAGCGCCACTTCCGCATTCATCAAACACTTGGCCTTCACGAAATCTGCCCACTCACAAACAAACATGGCAAAATGTCCCCCAAAAAAGTCATTCTCAACCTCCGCCACAGGGTTAGGGTTTTTTTCTTTAAATAAGAAAAATGCAGATTACAGAGAGCATGAAAGAAGACGCCAACTCACAAAACTCTACCTACCATCACCAAGCTTGAGCTCACTGGCATCCTCCTCCTCTAACACTGTCCCTAGTCCTGACATCTTTCCCACTCACTCTCTCTGCGTCTCGGCCTCAAACACACACACACACACACACACTCTCTCTCTCTCTCTCTCTCTCATACACACAATCGCTCGCTCCTCGCTGCAGAAGACTTCTGCTCGCAGCAAATTGCTCGTTGCAAAGGAAGGAAGCTCAACAGACGACGACGACGACGACGTATGTACATGTACATACGTATTTACAGACATTTGAGGTTTCGTATGTAATTCTAGGGTTCGAGTTCTTAGGGTTTAAAGATTTTTAGGGTTCGGGTAGATTTGATGGAGCTAATGGGTGGCAAGTTCCATTTTTTTTAATAAATAAATAAAAATAAAAATAAATAATTTTTTTAAAATAATTTTTTAGGACTTAGCCAAATTTGGTTCCAACACAAACACAAAGGAAACCATGAAGAAGGGAACATATATATCTTCAAAACCAAAACTTGTATTCAAAATAAGAAAACTCAAAATGATGTTAAGAATATATGAAGTTTAATTATCAAAAACATTTATTGCCACCATCATAATGGACATGTCATTCATGATCCATCCACCATCCAAGTGAATTCTAGCATCATACTTGCATGAACATCGACTAGCAAATTCCAAAAACTCATATTTTATATGTACAAGTCCTCCTTGAACATTCAATGACATGACAATATTTTGCACTATAACTACAAACTTAGCTTCATCAAACAAAATGTTTGTAGGTAGCAAATTGACAATGAAATTTATACACTAACTTATCTAGTTGTAGAAAATGGCATTTAAGTATTGAACACCATGGTTACACAAAACTTGTCATAGACAAGGATGCTTGCTATGATAGAATTCAATATATATGCTACAAATTTGATCACATTGAAAAGGTCAAAATTTGCATAAAATATCTTTATATAAATCACATGTTAGTTGTTCCATTGTTGTTTAACATTTAAAGAGGTGAACTTTGAAAACCACATTTGTTGGAAGCATAGTTGTATTCCCAATTGGTATAGGTGCATATAAATTATGTTTTTTGTCTATTGAAAAAAAAAAACAAAGGATAAGCTTGTCATCTTTCGCATTCATGATAGATTTTTTTGCATCATGGCCCTCATAATAGTAAATCCAGAATTTGTGTTGAGGGTATAGAATCAAAACAATCATATTATGTTCCTTTGATGTTGAATAATGCAAAACACTTAAAACGTCCTACCAAGCTTTACTTGGGCCTTTGCTTTGTGCCATGTACACTATTGCACGAACTTGTCTTTCTATGCATTGTGCACAATTGCACAATTATACTTGTTGTGAAGGCCCCAAAAATTTGAATTGTTATGTTCCACATGCTTCATAATGCCATATAGCAAATTTAAACCCACAACCTTGCAAGATATAACAAAATATTTTATTAGTAGCATAATATTGTGCATTGAAAGCAAGATGTGCCTTGTTTTATTTAATTTGAAACTAAACTTACGATAGTCAAACCTTATAATATAACCATGAGGCTTCGCATAAATTGTTGCACATAATTTTGTATTTTCTCACATTGTTATGATACTCAAACAAAGTTCCTTAAAAGGTATGTAACATCTTACACAACTAACCAATTGTGAAGGTTAAAAACGATGTCAACGTTCAAATAACCTCCCCTCCCATACATGCACTTAATTTCTTCACAAGTCATTATTAATACTAATGTGGAAGTACATATAACCACCTTCATTGTATGGAATTTACAACCAACTTAATTATCAATATCATGCATTTAGCATGTAACCAATATCCTTTTTATTAGTTCAAAACACACAAAAAACCACATCAAATAACATTGAAACAACTACTTCACCAACATTTAGGTGGTGAAAGTAAAAATGTGCATATGCAAAGTTGTAATCTCATTATTGTAACACCAACATATGGCCTTCTTGAATTGAAAAACATCCTAGACTTATATAACCTATACTCAAATCATGTTATCATTGTGGTGTTCAACTTTTGTGAACACAAACCATTAATACATGTTTAAATCCATGCTTAATGCCTTTTTATACTTGTCTTTAACCAAATGCCACGTGATTACATAGATTATTGTGAATCTTGATGATAGAATGAAGAAATCCAATTAAAACCTTACTATTAACTATTGCATATTAAATTGATTTACTAAAAGTAGGATTAAAACATGCACATTCAAATCATAATACAATGTTCAAGCTTTCACATCTAATAACAAATTTTAATATTTGTGTACAATTTTACAAATGTGTGTGAATAAGATGAAGTAGACCAAAATATTTTGACGGTTTACTTGTCATGTCAATAAAAAAATAGTAATAAAACCATCGTAAAATCATTATACCTTCAATGTTTGTACTTGAATGATCAAAGACAAGATAATTTTTCATTCTTGTGTGTCAATTTTAAAATGCATTAATTTTGTAATTTTTCATTATAAAAGTAAATTGAAAATAGGCATTTTAAAATACCTTTTGAATTTATTTTTTGTATTGTACATAACATTTGTTTCAGATATGTTTTAACAAATTGAAAGTATAAAGTCTAATGACATATTTGAATATATAAGGATTTCTATATCCTAACTTGGTACATATCTACTTCTTGAAGTTTTATAATGAAAAATATTAAATTGGAAACCATATTGAATAATTTGTTTCAAAAATATTTGTTCCTTTTAAAGTTTCTCAAAAGTTGCATTTAGTGCATCATAAATTTGATGTAACACAATGGTTTCATAATGAAATTTAAATAAGTCATTACACCAAAACATGTTATTTGTGACTAAAACATATGATTGTGTAATTATATTTGACTTGTCATTTATTCCATTTTATAGTCATGTAATTGAATTGGACAAATTGTTTTTTCCATGTTTTTGCATAGTGAATTTTGAATCTATTTCTCGTCTTATGTCAAAAATTGTGTCATTTTCAATCACACTTTTAGTTCATAAACTTTTAAAATATATTTCATCATGTTTCACCCAAAGTTGACCCTTCATCCTTGATGTAATAAAAAACCTTATTTGTTATAACAAATTTATCCAAATGTCGCAACCCTAGCTTTGGGCTCGCGACCAAGGCAAGGGCTTGCAAGGTTGCATGCCAAGAGAGGAAGCCCGGGAGTGAACAAAAGTGTGAAGGAATGAACCTTCACACTCCCAAGGTTCCACCTTGGGAGTTGGAGTCCCAGTGGACTCTCGAATGTTTAAAGAGTGATTGCAAGGGCAAAAATTCAATGAATTGAGGAATTCCTTATACCATTGAAAAACTATTGAAACATATATGTCTATAATGGGTTTGCATGACCCATTTGGACATCTGAAACATAAGTTACGACCAAAAGAAGGGCCAAGAGTCAAATTGCCAATTTGACTCCCGACCATTAAAAGTTAGGAATCGACTGGATTTCCTTGCTTGTAGGTAGCCTGTGACATACCATTGAAAATTGCTCAACAAGGGCTACATATTTGCTTCAGACCTCATCTCAATCAGAGGTTTGCATGCAAAGTTATGGGGCCCCAAAGTCATGAGAGTCCCAACTTTGGTAATTTGGGAGTCTCAAAACAAAATGCCATTTGGATGTGGGCCTCGTGAAGAGGCACAAAGTCTATTATAAGGGCGAAGGTGGTGGCTTCCCCCAAGTCCGAGCTGTGGTGAGTCTTGTGAATTGGAGTTGTCTGTGGTTCGTCTTAATACCAAAAGTGCTCAAACTATGCACTAACCACTTTGTGTTGGTTTTGTGCAAGTTCGTGTGAATAGTTGATGTTTGTCATTCTTCCTAATCCCATCCCAAAGCTTCAACACACCCTTCTACCCCTCCAAAGTGATTTGAGCCAAGGAGTGTGCCCCGACTCCTTGCACTTCATTATTTTTAGTTTAGACTCACATTTGAATCCATTAAGGAATTTGGGAGCGTGTCACAAATGTGTGTAAGTTGAACAACAAATGTCAATAAATTATTACTAAAATGAAAGTGTTTTGAACAGATTTTTTGATCCAAATATTTAAAGTTGCAATGGCATTCACATAAGTTTTTTATGTGACGAACATGTGTGGCAGCACTTACCTAATACCATGTGCAATGGATGTACCATTCAAATTTAGTGCAAATTATAGCCATGAAATTAGCGACATTCTATATGGCTCAAAGGTTGATAGGATTTTGCATTGAATAATATGAAATCTTTTATGAACTTGTAATGTGATTAGTCATGTGTTTAAATAAAAGGTTGATTGAGAAAATTCTTATAAATTAATAAATTGTATGTATTGTAAATCACATGTTTACAAAGTAAATCCACTATAATTGATATTTGTTATATCCAAAATTTTAATATTTCAATTCATTGGTTTCAATGGCTTCCTATATTTATATTTTGACAAGGTGATGTAACATAACACATGTGCCATCCTATTGAAGGACTATCATTAACCAACATGGTTGCATAACCATTTTGTTCGTGGTATGGCCCCAATTGTGATTTTTCCACCAATGTTACCTTTGGAATAAACTACAAAACATAATCCAAAACCACCCTAGTTTTTTAATAGCATGTTAGATTAATGACTTGACTCCCTTGGGAAAATTCAATTATAAATATCACCCTTCCAACTTCCCAAGTTCAACACATGTGATTGTTTTCCACCTTGGATTTTTTGACTTTATGAAATATCAAATGTTTGTTTCATATGAATTCCTATAGTTGTTTTGTTATTAATTTTGACATTTGTTAAATCGAAGTTCCTCAAATACTTGACCACTATAGTGTTCAAATAATCTTTATCTTTTTTTTTTCTTGAGCAAAATGACTTGTAGTTTTTGATGTGTTATCCATTTTGAATACCAAATTTCATCCAATGACCATGACGGGTAATTTTCCATTTGTACATATGTGTCATCATTATCCTTTACTCTCACCATCATAGCTAGCAAAGGAATAAATAAATAAATAAATAAATAAACACATGCCAATTTATTTTGTCATATCCAAGTATAGGATCCAATTGAGTAAATTTGTGATTGCTTGTAACTTCAATTATTACCCTACACAAGCTTATTATTCATTTTTTGAAATGTTGGGCTCTTGAAAGTTCATTTACTAATGAAAATCACATTCAGCCACAAGCACAAAAACTTATACAAATCTTGTATTTTTGCACCTTTGAAAAATAATTTATTTCAATTTTGGAGGTTGTTATCTTTAAAACTATATAGGCTATTAGCTTGACTTATTTTATTTAAATTTTGATAAATCATAATCTTTAAATAAATAAAGTTTGATTCTTTATTTTAAAAGTTTACATGTAATAAATAATAATGCCAAATGTTATAATTATCAACTTCAAAAGCTTAAACTTGCTTAGATGTACATGTATGCAATTTTAACTTATCTTGTTAATTTAAATTCATCATGTTTTTAATCAACCCATACTTGAATATCTTTTTAATTTAGAGTAATAAAACATCTAGAAGACTATGTTTGTATGTTCAACTCCATTTTGAATTAATGTCAATTAATTCCAACTAGTGTTCAAACCCAATGTTGGCTAAGTCAAGGTTTTTTAAAGGAATTGGTAGGGCTAGGTCTTATGTTTTGCAAAAAATTGATGACCCGTTGAATCCTACGTTTACATTTTTTTTTCAAAAACTAATACTCGTCAATTTTGTGATCAAGTTTAAGCTTTTGAGTTGTTGGCTTTTGAGTTCACCTTTAGGTTTTATGGGGCCCATTGATTTCACATTAAAGTTAAGGCCATTTTTATCATTGCATAATACTCAAGATGATACTCTAGTGTTTGTTTCCACATTTGAATTTTGAATTGTTGCTAACCCTTAACCCTAAACCCTAAATCCCCTTCCCCCTCAAAGAAAATAAATTTCAAGAATAGGTAACACAAAATGGAACAACTCAAAATTCAAGTGTGGAAATAAACATTTAATTCAAAAATTTACCATTAAGGTTACATACATTTGCCCCATATTTTCAAAAAATTGTATTCACCAAGTTTAATTGTGAACATTGAATCCATTTTTTGAATATTTATATTATTTAAATTGTTGTTCATTTGAATGTGTCATAAAGGATAAACTCAAAGAATTCATTAATGGGTGTAATTATAAAACACACACACACATAAAAACAAAAAAATATAACTTGTATGAACCTAAGCCCTTATACCTTAGACTATACTTATGCTTGTGAATTAGCTTTGAGCAAAAACACCACATGACATGTTGTGATAATTTTTTTTGCTTTAGATCCAATTTACCTTCAATTTTTTCTATTTCTCCTCCACCTATCATGGATGTCAATGTTTTAAAGTTCATTCATTTGAATGGTCATCCATGTACTTAATTTTAAATTTAATTTTAGTTTACTCTTAATTAATTTTTAATTAAGTTTTAGTTCATTTCCTTCATAATTCACTTTCAATTGACTTTTAGTTCACTATAGTTAAGTTTTAATTAAATTTTTGCTAACTCCCAATTAACACCCAATCAACTTTGAATTAAGTCTTAATTAATTCAAAATTAAATCCTAGTTAATTTTAATTAACACCCAGTTGAGTCCCAGTTAAGTCCTAAATAATTTTTAGTTAACTTTTAATTAATTCATAGTTGACTTTTGATTATGAAGATTCTCAAGAAGTTTCTTTATTCAATGCACACATAAAAGCATTGTTGAAAGATTCCTTGAACTAGATCCCAAAGGGGTATAAACATAGAAAAAAACCTCTCATTTCTTTAAATTTGTTCAACATTAATTTTAAACATGATCTTGCACCATAGCTTTGTCATGTTCTTTCATGTTCATGTTTGCATATGTTAGCATAATAAAAATTCATTTTCATGTTTTTCTTGCACATCTCGTGTTCTTATTTTTAGTTATTGTGTTATTGTTTTTGAATCACATAATTTTATTTTGTTCCTTGTTTGAAAGTTAGACTTAGACTTTTCCTTTAGCCTTTGTGTTTTTGATTCATGTCCTTGATAGTTTGAATAGACTCCATCAAGTTTACATCTATTTTGAATCTATAAGTCATTTAAGAGTTAAAATTCCTTTTGGAGTTGAGTGTGGATTACCCTTTTTCTTTAAAGGAAATGTTTTCAAGAAGTTGTGGATTACCCATTTTTTGTTGACTAAGGTTGTGGATTACCCACCTCTTGTTGGTGTTAGAGTTCATGGTGTTCATAATTGTGTCTACATTTATAGAAAAAGCCCTTGTTGTCCTTAGGAATCTTGAATAAGAAAATCAAGCACTTCATGAATCTATTGCTCATTTGCAAACCAATCAAGCTTCGACCTCTTTGGGATGTGTTTCAATAACACAACCCCAACCAAAGGAGCCACGGATCGACCTACCTAACATGTTTGATGGCACATGTTCAAAGTTTCAAGGTTTTGTAAAGATGCCAAAACACATACTTTCCACATGGGAAAAAATATTATTTTTGGGACTCGAACTATAATAATAATAACATGATTATTATTTACCACAAATTGAAAATGGAAAATCCATGACTTTACCATATTGGTGATATGATACATGTAAGAAATTTCGATGGAAATGCCATAAGTATGCATAAACATTACACCTACTCCTTGAGATTGTGAGAGATCTTACACTTATAAATAGGTGTAAATGTTGGACCACATTCCATATAGGTGCAAGATCTCACATTATGCCAAAACATGGCATCCATGACTAAACAAAACTAAAAATGACATAAATGACAAGTTCAATTTGAGTATAATCCAAAATGATTAGTTGCAAAAATCATGTTTTGGCATAGTGCCAACAATGTCACACCTTGATATACACATGTTTAGGTTCATGATAACATTTAGTGTTCTTTATGATGGTTAAAGCACATGAATAAGGGACATTTTTCAAAACATGGGGCCATAATTTGTTACCACCTTGTCCAAGGCCCTTTATTTTGGGAATGCACCCACCTTAAGGTTTTACTTTACATTTTAAAAAATTCATCATATTTGTTAGTTTTCATTTTGTTCTAGGTTTCCTAATTGTAGTTTCTAATTTTGTAAATCATCATGTAAATGTGATACTTTTGTAGCATGATGAGCAATTGCTTATTGGTAATTGCTTGCGTATGACATATTATGTGCTTATATTTTGAATTTATATTTTTCTTTGTTGTTGTTTTATGTACATGTGTTAATTGGTTTGCGATCTTATCATTTGGTAAATCATGTTAAGTGTTTGCCATTGAATTTGTGGGGTGCAACCACACTAACATGAGTTAGAATGAGTGTAACAAATGTTTGGTTTTTTACATTTTAATGCCAAAAATTGTAGTAATTTGATGCAAGTCTTTAATGTGTTTACATGAAAATGTTTTAATACATTATTAAAACATGTGGCATGATTTGGAATGAATATAATGGGGATAGAATTCAAAATATTTGCAAAAAATAGAATGCAACATAGTTTTAGATCTTTTTTTTTAATGATTTGTTTCAACTTACAAATTGATTATTTGTAAAAATATTCTAAAATGAGAATACACCTAAATCGTAATGTTGGCTAATGTGGATGCACATTATGGGATTGTGTGTATGTGTTATGTGGAAAAATATATATATTTGCAAGTAATTAATTTTGTGTTATTACACAAAATACATTGTGATGCATTATTTGTTAATTGATTTATTCAGTGTGTTATGTTCATGCATATGCATGTCAAAGGCAAATGGATGGATGCATATGAAGGAATAATCTAAAAATGATGGTTGTATTGACATTGTGAAATAACTTATTCACAACAAACTTGTTCATACATGTTTGGGCCCAAAGATTTTGCAACACATTTAATGAAATGTTTTGAAAATGACCTTTTTATTATAGATGATTTTTTCCTACAAACATGTTATATTTTTACTTATTTTTAATTTTTTGAAATGTTTTTCCCAACAAAAAAAAAGACTACCTATGCATTAAAACAAATGTCTTATATATAGGCAAGATGCCAAACTTGAGCGTTAATTGTTATCTTAATGAGGTATAGATTATACATCTATATATATTTTTTAAATGTTTGTTTTGATTTCATTTGTTTTGTGACCATGCCTTAACCTTTTCAACCATGCATGCTTTTGTTACAATTTTGGTACCATTGGAAAACTTTCAACGAGGTAGTGTGCACATTTGTTGTTGTTTTTTTTTAAGGGAATTGAAAAGGAAAAAATTAGGGAATTTAAAATGATTTTGACATCAAGAAATTAATCAAAAATATATAAAAATTACTTGTTCATTATTGATGTTTTTGGAAAATCATGTATTTTAAAACCTTGAAAGGATTTTCTAGAAAGTTTGAAGTACTTGAAAACCTTAAAGACATTTTTAAAAATTATCTTAATATCGATATAACAAGATAGATGTTTTTTTTCAAATTGATTTTTTCATCAGAACTTTGAAATTAAACCTACTATGACCAAAATAATATTGGGACGAGTGGTTTATTATACTTAGGTTCATGACACAATGGCCAATTAGTTATTATGATGATAGTGTAATTCTCATCAACATTATAAATTTGATGGATAAAATAACATGAATTAGAATTCCATGTGTGCATTTTTATCCACATATGTTTGATTTAAAATGGGTTTTTTTGTTTATAAGAAAAGGTTGAACAATGGTCTAATTTTAATGATGCTCTATAAATCTTTAAAGATGATGGAAATCAATTTTTTAAATTTTTATAAATCTTTGATTTCTTCAAATTTGGAAAAGAAAAAGATCTTATATATATAAACCTAGTAGTTATGAGTGACCAATGGAAACAACTTTTGGGGGGATGTTGTGAGATGGAAGGGTGAGGTTTAGGGGGCAAAATTATATTTAAAAAATAATATTTTAATATTTGGTCAATGTGACTTTTTGTTATTTGTACGCCCTTTACGATCACAATTTCCATGAACAAAGCTTTTTATTAATGGTACTTACTTATTACTTGAATGCAACATTAGTTGAAAATTTGTATAAAAGTTCAATTCTAATGACAACAAAATCCAAAGAATGGATATGAGAGATTTTGCATAATTTTTTGTATGGTCATCATTGGACAATTCTATAAACATTTGATACCTACTTCACTTTTAAGCATAACTACCTTGTTTTTTTTCTTAAAAATTACATCCTATGTTTATATCTACTTATTCCTTTTCCATACTTACAACATGGATATGAAAACACAAATTAACATGTTCCTTTTCATGTCAATGGTATTTATTTTATTTCAAATTAAAATTTGACATGATGTCAAACTATTGGAAACCATAAGGGAACATAAAAATAAGTATATAATTCATAATCATTAATATTTTCATAGCAATGTGAAGCCTGAGTTGGATAAAAGTTTCATGTATTGAAGAAAAAACCCAATAAATTATATTAATGTTACGCAATTGCAATTTGTTGGTTTCAATAGGTGTGAATGTAAATAATATTGGGTGAATTGTTTTCTAAATTGTTCAAAGAGTTGAAGAGGAATGAAATTTGATGTGAATTCTTGATTGCATAAAACAAGTTGCAAAATTTGCTCAATTTATATTAAAAGTTTTGTGTTGTTTCTTATGATTAGGGTTTGGTGAAACAAGTTGAAATTAGGTGTGTAAAAGGCAAGAAAGAGGAGGGCCTTTGGGGTTTATTATTGATGGTGTGTATGATTGTCATCCTTTTAGTTCTTATCATTCAAGGTAATTTTGACTTTGCATAAGAATTTGAAATGTGATTGTTTACTTGACCACTAACATGCCTTGCTTTCATTTGAAATAAAATCTAGTGATGACGATTTCATTGGAGCTGGTTTAGGTGGGATGGGCTATAGTCGTAGGTCATACAAAAAACAATTCCAAACTACAAATTTATTAGAGGTTGATTCCAAACTGGAATTTAAAATAAAAAAACATTTTACAAATTACAATATTTCAAAATGTCCTTATGAATCTTAAGATATCAAAAGAGAAACAAATCTCTTTATTTTTCTCAATGTCTTTTGGAATATTTGTGTGCATCAAATTGTTCTTTGAATCTTTGTGTCTTTCCAATTTCATACACATGTTTACATGTAATTTCATACAAATATAAATATGTGTTATTTCATTTGAATATGTTAAGATTATTTCAAAAGATTAACATGTTTTTCTTTCTTTGAGATTAAGCTAGTTTTCAATAAAATTATCCTTTAAATACTTGATTCAAAGATTTAATCCCCACTTGCTTAGTTGATTTAATGTTTATCCACCTTAATTGCTTCCAAAATTTCAATGAATTAAAAATAGGGATGATTGATTAAATCTCCCTTTACATGATAATTGGATGATATTTTGTACAATTTGAATCCTACATATATAAAAAAATAACAAAATTTTGAAATGTAAACCCTTAATTCTTTTTTGTCATTTCATGGTTGCTGGTAATGTGTAGTAGCACAAAGCCCAAGTTGGTTATGTGAATTTTGGGTATTGTGGTTTCAATTTGAAATTAAGAATTTTAGGTTAAAAATTCAATTGATATTTATAATGGGGGGCAAACACAAGTATTTTCAATTTTTTGGAATTTATCATATGGTCATCATTGGAGAATTTCAAAAACATTTCCTATTGTATAGTCATCCTTGGACATTTCCAAAAACAACACCCTCATTTCCAACTCTAACTACTTCATTTCTTTCCTAATAACTACTTCCATCCTTATAACTTTCTCCCTCTTTCTATTATTGCCCCAAGTTAATGGATGCGCACGTGTGGATTTTGGGTGCACCCATCCAATTGAGGGGTTGTTTTGAAATCTACCCATCTACTTGTTGGGTTTCTTCTCAAAATATGAATGTTGGGTTGGGTAACTGATTTAATCATGCTTCTATATCATTTTTATTTTGGGTTCTTGTTTGCCTTTTTGTATCACATGGTTTCATATCACTATGAAATGTAAAAGAAAAGTCATTTGACTAATTTTTAAAATGAAATTTCTTTTATAAACATTTAAATAATTAACTTCAATTCCTTTAAATCTTATTAAAACGAGATTCTTAAAATAATGATTTTAAAGATTATGCAATAATTGATTATAATAAAAAACATCAATTTTTTAAAAATTAAAAAATTAAACAAAATTTCATTTTTGAGACAAAAATGTTTTAAACTAATTTGATGTTATTTAAAAAAATTCAATAATGTTTTACCAAGCATATATGGGGCAAACACAATTAATTATTTATTAACTACCTCCACTTTTATAACTACCTCATTTGTTTTCCCCTACTCACCGACATGAATATGAAAAGACAAATTAATTTGTGTCTTTTCATGTCCATGATATTTATATTAGTTCAAATTAAATTTGACTCGACAAAAATAATGATGAATTATTAAAATCCATGTAAAAACATTATAAAAAACATTGATTGTTAGTGTTAATGTGAAGCCCAAATTGATATTTATAATGGGGGACAAGCACAAGTGCCTTCAATTCATTGTGGTTTTAACTTAATATGTGAAATCAATGTCATGGAGTCTTTTTTTTAACAAAAAACTTTGAATATTGAGACTTTTGTTTGATTTGATTATCTTATATATAAAAGCAACAGTGGTGTCTATCTGTCTCT
>Ga0209208_10009247_pt1 | contig 12985 bp, 10 predicted proteins | sample S1TSphfallax_3_FD_187694 | JGI IMG/M metagenome (GOLD analysis project Ga0209208, IMG submission 187694) | Host-associated microbial communities from peat moss isolated from Minnesota, USA - S1T2_Fd - Sphagnum fallax MG (SPAdes) (version 2) | ecosystem: Host-associated > Plants > Peat moss >...
CAGTAATAAGTTACAGAGTTAACAGACCTAGTACATAAACTATGGTTAGGTGTGAAAGTTACCTGAAGTTAGTTACTGCAGTTAAGGACGTGCTAGGAGGAAGAAGAAGAAGAAGAAGAAGAGGAAGAAGCTCAAAGGCTATGGAGTTTACCGATTTCGCAGCCTCGCACTAGCGAGCTTTGTAGGTGTACTGGGCTCGCAGGCTGTACGGTCTGCACCTGGATTTCCTCCGCTGTTGTACTGGGAGCTTGTTCTCTCATTTTAGTTTTTTATTTCATTTTTTTCTCTGAAGTATTTGTCTCCGGGGAAGAACGAGTGGAGAGAGAGAGAGAGAGAGAGAGAGAGAGACGGTGTTGCAGATCGAGGTCGGTTTGCCGCAAAAACAAAACCAAAAATAAATATAAAATCGCGACGTTCTGTTTCTTTGCCTTGCTGAAGAGATCTATCATGGCCTCCTCCTCAGGGCTGCTTCGTTGTTCCTCCGTTATTCTGTCTTCCTTTCTATTGCTGAAAACCAAACAAGAATGGACTTGTTTGCTGTTTGCCTGCTAGGTTCGTCTCATGTAGAAACACTCGGTTTTGCGGAAAACATTGTAAAGAAGATCAGATCAGTCTGGACGTTAGACCCGTCCCGGAGCATAGCAAGAAGTTGCAGCAGAAACTAGTAGCGCGCAAGTAGAGGACGTCGTCAGGAACGGTCGTCATCTTCCAGCTATCATTGGTCTTTCACAGGTTTGAAATCTCTCAAGGAACAAAAATTCCAGAACCAGAAATTGGCTTGGATTTCCTGCATGCTTTTGCTGTCGTGTTTCCTTTTTGTATGTGGAAGAAGATGGAGAACCGAAACATGTCGTGACATTCTCATTTGCGAAGCCGCAGAAGAAGCGCAAGACGGTTTATTAGGGCAGCAGAGCCGTACCTAGTTCTGCGCTGGAATTTACGTTTCTGTATGATGATGAGATAGTTGGCGAGGAGAATGACGCCTTGTGATCCTTTGTTCAGCCTCCTCATCATGCTCGTGCTTGTCGGATCCTTCTTGCCCGAGGTGGAGACTTGGTAACAGCCTTCTTAAGAGGGGCAGCAGCAGCGGCGGCGGCGGGGGTCTCCAATATCATCTTCTCTCTCAAGGAGGCTAGACGTCCACAGTTTGCAGGACGGCTGTTTAGCACATTGATCCTCCTCCTCATTGTAGGTGCGTTGTTTGATGGCTCTAGATGTCCTCATTCACCATGTCATGACGATGATGATCAGACCATCACTTGCAAGGAAGTTGATAGAGAGAGGAGTCTTATTGTTTCCACGAATGACTGACTGACTGTCTGACTGACTATGGACCTGAAGAACATGGTCAAGAAATCTGTAGGGAGGAGGATTACACGGGTCTTCTCCTTGATCAAATGTAGAATTACAGTATGGTGATCTTTCACCAAAGAGACTGGAGCTCTCAGAAAATGCACCTGGCAGCCATCAAGTCCATATCAGGGTTAGAGTTGTATGACTAAGTGGAATTGATGTAGTCTCTGCATCATGGGTTCAAGACTCACTGTCTCCAGTTTGTGAAGAGAGATTGACTGACTGCTATGAAACCAGAGAACATGGTCAAGAAGTGTTTACAAGGGAGGGTTATGCATTTCTTCTACTTGATCCCCCTCTGCATCAAATGCAAAATTACTGTATGGTGATCTTTCATCAAAGAGACTGGAGCTCTCAGAAATGCACCTTGCCAACATTGAGTCCATATCAGAGTTAGAGTTGTATGACTAGGTGGATTTGATAAAGTCTGCATCATGGGTTTGAGACTCACCATCTCCAGTTTGTGGAGGGAGAGACAGAGAGTATATTGGTTTCGTTTGATCTTTTGTATTCTTGTTGTGTTCAACAAGTGTGCTTTCCTGACATGCTGTTGCACTACTGTGGTCAGGCATGGTGAGTGTGGTGTGTGGGGTGGAAAAAGACAAAAACTACTTCACCTAATTTGAGAACAAATATTGGTTTTTTTGATCTTTTTCTTTCTTGTTGTGTTCAACAAGTGCAGTTTCCTGACAGGCTGTTGCAATACTGTGGTCAGGCATAGGGATTGTGATGTGTGAGGCGGAAAAAGAAGAAGACTATCTCACCTAATTTGAGGAGATTCTCAGCTCCAGACAAAGTCTACTGGTGGTGTTGAGGACGGCCATTGCTATCTGACAAACAAATACATATTGGAGATTGGAAGGGGCAGTGTGTGGGCAATGCTCTGTTGCAACTATGATGGCCGTGTGTGGGGCTTCATCAGTTCTCAGCCGATCCTCGTTTCCATATGAATGCATTGACCCTTGCACCGGTGCATCTCCTGTGGGTTTGCAGACTAGTGTTTTGTGTTGGGGCATCACTGCCAAGCTGGAGAGTGAGGCATCCTCTTGTTTATCAGCAAACATGGGCAATTCAAATGATCCTGAGGATTCTGGAGCATCATCACAGCCACCTCCTTGGAATTCAGGGGATGGACGGCAGACTGGGGTTGCTCCCACCTCACAACCTGAATCTTTAGATATTACAGTACCAAGTTCAAATGATGTACAAGAATCAGGAGGTGTGAGCCAAGGGCAAGTAGATACAAGTAATAGAGGCAATATGGTGCAGAATGCTTCTACCCTTCAAGTTGTCCACATAATGAAGGATGAGGGATCTGAATATCTATCTAAGGTTCATGTGAAGCAAGAGGACTTTCCAGGAGCTGGCAGAGATGGGATTATCAGTCCACCAAGAAAGCGGCTGTGTGTGGAAAGCCCTTCAGGTTACACCTTGCAGGAAAGGTTCAGTAGTCAAGAAGTTGAGGCATCACCTCACCAGCATTCATCACCTACCACAAGTAACATAGGAACCACACAGGATGTGTCAGGCAGGTGGAAGGAATCAGGTCACAGCTCAAGCAGTCACTCGGGTGAGCAGCCTAACAAGGGAGGCCAACAGCAGCTATGGTGGCTCACACCCAGGAGTTCACCTGCTGAGCAACCACAACAACCAACTTCGAAGAATGTGGAAGGTAGGGACAGCATGGGAGAGCTGGCCTTTGATGGAGGGGGACAAAGAAGCACTGCAAAAGAAACTGATTTTTTATTCAAGTCACCCACTTATGATCCGTACATGCTCAATGCATTGGATAGCAAGCAAGGCATAACAGGTTCACAAACAGTTGTTTCTTCTCTTGGTGGAAGTTTGACAGCAAAACCAAATGCAAAGGAGCACCCATTTCTGCCACCCTGGGATGGAACATCTGCTAGGGTCGGGGGCAGCAACATGGTTGCAAACTTGGAGGATTCATCCAGGGCAGCCAATCTGTTCCCTGGCAGTAGAGTTGCAGGAGGTCATGGACTTTGCATTACTTCAAGGCATGAAGCACATGATGCATCAATGGTGAATGCTAGTGGGAGTTTAGAAAGACATCACTCACTACCTGGAACTGCTCAGCCTGTGGGATTGGAGAGTACAGCTGTTGAGACAAGGGGCACACGTGGCTTGCAGCTGCCCATTGGCAATTCACATGGAAATGCCATCACCAACTTTCAGGGGCACACTCAAGGCACCATGCCTTTGGGTGTAGGTGCTCCCCAGGCATTTCCATCCAGGGGATTCTCTCAAGCAGGCCCTTTTCCCAATGCCACTGAGGATCCTCTTAGTTTTAGTATGTCAATGGCAGGGCTCTCAAGCACAGGACATCCAAATGCTGGGCAAGCTCCACAATACTTGGAAAGAAATCTGCAGAAGATTAGCAAGGATATGATAGCATGCAGTCTGCAAGCAAATGCACAGTCAAGCATCCCTGTTCCAACTTTCATGAGCTCATTGCAAACAACAGACACATCACACATGAATGTACCAGATTTGAGCTCTGTAGAACTTCTGCAACTAATGCAGAGGTCTGCAGATTGCTACCCTAGGCACACACTTCCTCAAGGGATTGGCAATTCTGTTTCAGATTTTCAGTTCTCAAGTGCACGCCCTGCATCAGAGTACAGGTTGCTCCCTACTGAGTTGAATCTGTCACAACCAGCGCAGGGAAACCATACTCTAAACTGGGCCCAGAGGCCAGAGGATGGCTTTGGGACAGAAGCTGGAGATCTGGCTAGAAACCATGGACATCCTAAATCACTGCAACTTGATTTATCATTTCCTGCTCGGGCAGCGCCTCCATCAGTAACTGCAGTGATGGATGGCAGGTCAATTGGCCAAAGGGTCTGCCTTCATGATTACAGTTCCTATGAAAGCTTTGCTCGGGCCATGCGGAAAATGTTTGAGGATTGCATCCCAGATGAAGATCTTGCTGCCACAGAGCAAGAATTGCATCTGGGGAATGCTATTCCAGGCTATGTAATTGCTTATGAAGATGAAGAGAGAGATCTTCTTCTTGCTGGTGATCTAGCTTGGAGGTAAAGCACCTGGCTTATTCCCTTTCCAATAATGATGAAATGTGGGTCTGGCTGAAGCAGTATCAGCTAAGTTATTTTTGGAAGGATAGAAGGGTAGTAGTATGATGTATATATAGCTTAGCTTCTGTTTTGACTGTTTGAAGATTGTTCCTGTAGTTGTCTGCACCCTTTCAGGATAAATAATCCTTTCTAGGAGTGGGGTAGTTAGCTAAGTGTCTTGAACCTCACATGCCTCTTCAAAGTGTTCATGGTAGCAGCTGACTGATGTGTTGGTGAGTGGAATGAACAGGGAGTTTGTGCGGGCAGCAAAGCGGATCAGGATAGTATCAGCTCTCAAGAGTTCAAGGCCAAATGTTTCTACAGGTGCATTAGAGTGTTGTCATTTGTTCACCAATGTCATCTTAAGTTTCTGTCCATGCACTCTTTTGTGAATGTGGTTGCCTTGTGGGTATAACTTGTATTCAAGATGTGGTGACTAAACCTTCTTCCTTGTCCATAAACCTACTTGGGCCTATGACTGGTCAGCATTGTGTTTGGTCTGATTCATTGCTAGTGACATCTCCCTCAATTTCAACTGTAATCAAACAACTAGGTTTGCTATCATATGGAATATTAGGGTGAAGATCTGGCAGCCAAATCATACATAGCAGATTTTCTGGAGCTTGATGCAGTGTTCTTAGTTAAAACTCTCATAAGGTTATGGTTAACTAGAAGGTTTCATCAAGGTTCAAATCATCCAGACACTGTTAGTGGATGAAGAGCACAGAGAGGGGCTGCACATCTTTGTGGTCTTCATGTTTGGCTTCATGAATAAGGAGATTTTTTTCAACCTGGTTCTCATGCTAAGATCTCTTGTTGGCCACAACTGCAGGTATGTGAAATCAACTTGAGTCATCTTCAGTCCAAGGACACAAGCAGAGTAGACTCTGAATTGGCACAGCAGAATGCAAACAGCTTCTTTAGGTTTTTTCGCAGGAGAACCCTCTTGCCCCCCATTTTTCTGTCCTAGTTGAGAGGAACTCAATTGAATTGAAGGTATGCACCTTTCCAAGTTTCAGATGGGTGATCCAGTTTGTGTTCCTTTCTGTTAGCCAGATGTACTTATTGACTCTACTACACTCTCATTGAGCAATGTCAACTAACTTCGCATTGTCACTGTATGTTGTGTTTGAGAAAGGCAAAGATGCTTTAATGTGAAATTGCATTGCACCAGAGTTATATATATTTGCAGTGATATCAAATCTATTTGCATATGTGAGCAGGTGAACAGAATATTATACATTATCAAAAGTAAGCTTTATTCATTGGGTGTAACACTTCAAATTTCAAACTTCTGCATATGTGAGCAGACAAACAGGGCCCTATCATGCACTATTAGATTCCCCACCCATCAAAACTAAGAAAGTAATGCAAAAACATACAAATAGGGAGTCATTTGCAGGAAATACCTGATAGCTGATACACCAGATGATAAATCCTGAAATATGGCTGTAGTAATTGAATGACTTTAGTTGCATGACAAGCATGTGAAATATAAGTCTACAAACCAACAGGGATTAAAAAGACATTGAATTGGGAGGGATCTGGCAAAAAAAGGGGGTGATGAAAAGAGCAGAGAAAGCCAGAGATGGCAACAATCCCAAGAAAAAATAAAGAATTGAAGCACATGAAAGTTTGTATACACCAACAATTGGCATTGCCTTTACAACATTTTTTTTCGCCTCCTGTGCACGGTCACATCAATACAAATATTCAGTTTGTGAGCCTTGCATTTCATCTAACTTGATCAAATATAAGGGTGCCCCCAATCTGATCATATTTTAGGGGCAGATACAAAGAAATCCCCTATTGGATGAGCCTGATCTGCTCACACCATCAAACCCCACAGCTGAAGCCTGTTGTCTTGTATGGAACTGAGAATTCAAGCAAAGTGGGAGCAAGATGAGAATTTATCCTGACATTCTAGGCAAAGCCATTCTCTGGAAGCCTTGAATCTGTAGTGAGAATTCCATCCATACCTAAGTGCACTAAGGTGACTTGGTATCTGCAATTGGAACCCGGACATAAAGTTGGCCATACAGTGTTACCACTGCTGATGTTTGATGAGCATTGATGCGTGAAGGCAGGGTTATAACCTGCATTAGTACCACCCACAAATATGGTGTTTCAGTGTTAGCCTCAACTTGGTGAAGATCACTGTTCTCATAGGGAGGAGTCATGACCCTCCACAATTTTGACATCATTAGCCAACAGGATCTGACTATGTAGAAGCCTATGACTCCACCTGATCTCCCTAAACTTTTCAGATAAGAACCATTACCTTTCTGAAAGGAGTGACACCCCAAGGATTATCGGGATCCTCAGGCATCCCTGCAATAACAAGCCTGCCACCTGGCTCACACTGGATTCGTACCTGCCATTGCAGAACACTTTTTATATGCCTTGGCAACACACATCTCTGTCACAATAGACTAGTCCCATTCAACATCCCTTCTCTCTCTCTCACACACACACACATGAAGCTTCTTCCCCTGAGCTCCTCTTTGGTTAAGGCAGTTCCTCAAAGCAGATATTTCACAGATGAATAATTTGACACCAGTGGAGAATAAGAGTTTCTCAAACCTCCTCACGTGCCAGTCCAGGAACAAGGGCATAAATCTCAAAGCAATCTACCTGCAAATCAACCAAAACTTTGCCTAGTCAGTGGCACAGCTTAAGACATTCAATTTATGAGGAAGGCATAGTCATGCATGCTTGGCATTATAACCATTTCATTCAATTTTGAAACAAAGCATCCAGACTATGTTGACAAGAGTTAGCCAGCTTCAATTGTAACCTGATTAACAAAAAAGTGAGTGTGAAGATACAACTGCCAAAAAGCAGTGAGGCACCAAGAGAAGACAATACAGGTAACGGGACTCACATGTTTGTGGACATTGATCTTAACCCAGTCAGCTTTGGGACCCTCATCAACTATATGGGGTTCAAAAGCAGTCACAATCCCATCATTCTGCTTTGCCTTCACTGGGTGCCTCACAGAATCATGCTTCAAACTTCTCTTTCCTGTGTTTGCTACTGCTGAGTTGCTGGGTGGGCTTTGTTCTGTCAACCGTGGTCTCCCCTGTGCTCGTACAGCTTTCACTGCTCGCTCCAGCACAGTTGATGCTCCCTTTCTCTTTACCCCAGTTCCTGCTGCATTTCACCCCTTGCTCCCATAGTCATATCCATTTATTCCAAACCTGGTCTCTCAAGTGCAGCTAAGAAAGACTTTCACTAGCTCAAGGTCCAGAATAGTCCTAGCTGACTTACCACTGATTTATAGGAGAACTGACCTACAAGTTCAGCAGGTACTGAAGAGATTCATCAACAAAGACTTCACTGTTTTCCATCTCTAGTGTATGTCCTAACTCTGGGAAGAACATGTATGCCTCAAGGTATGCCTCTGGGAAGGGAAAGAGGACCACAAGGAGTTGAACATTTGTTACCAATACTTGTCAACTTCTTCTCCTTCTTTGTATGCTTCCCACCAGAGCCTTTTTCCTATGATACAAAAAGCAATCAGACCAACAGAAAGATACTGCACAAGGTCATTCTCAAAATGACATATCACCAGACCTCAGTCAAGACCATCTTGACACTGGAATCAACAGCCTGAAAGTTTAAATTTGAGGATTAAAAAATCACAAAATGTTTGACCATCCAGGGTATCTATACAATGTTCAGTTCAGTTCAGCCAGTAATTGACAAATTAAATTGCTATAAGGAATTCTTCAACTACTCTGCCACCTAAGCAACCAAAAAAATTCCACTTACACTTGTGTCTTTAGCATCCCCATTGCCCGTGCGTTGAGAGTGCCAGCCCTGCATTGCACGTGCAGCTGCATCTCGTCTGGCTCGTCCTGAACTAGATACACCTCCAGGACTTGCCTAAAAAATCAGCATTTGAGGCATAGTCAAGCACCTGATGGACTTCTCAAACAACTGTGGTGGCATCCATAAGCAGAGTTGTAACTAGTAGATGTATGTTGCTGAACTGTTTGAGATGCAATGTGATGTTGCAACTCAAAAAGTAAAGAAAGGATTGGTACATTGGCTGTAGGTGTAGCAGGAGACCCTGTGCCCTGGGCATCGATCTGCAGAAAGGAGCTATCCATTTGTCCTGGCCTGTGACTATTTCCAGACCCTGGAACCCCTGTCTTGTACCTCTCATAGTCCAGCAATGCCTGCAGTGTCAAGTTTTGTCAGGTCTACCCAGTTAACAAGTTATGAAGCCCTAACTGAAATATCCTGCCAAGCAATACAACATTCTCTTATTTTCTTCCAATTGAAAGTTGAAGATCAACAAAACCCATGACCAGGAATGTTGAGTGCTTCTACCTTTTCATAAAAGCCACGGAATGACCATGAAATGGTTGTACATGTCCTGAAGCATTTCCATCCACAACTGTCAGTCTATCTTTACAAGGTAGTTCTTCAGGTCTGCCAGTAGACTGGGAGATGGAATGCCATGACCAATACATTCTGATCCATGTGCAACAAAAAAAAGAGAGAAAAACACATTCATTGAACACTGGTGCCACTGTCAATTCTCCTCTGCAACCCACCCTTTACTGCCTACAGGAAGGAGAGAAGGTTCCTAATGCCAACACCCAAATTGTATGAGACTCCAAATGCGGCAATATTGACATATATATCATCCAAGTGAAACAAAAGAATGCTGCTTACTTAGGTGGTTTGAACTCTTCGCCAACCCTCCGCCAGAGCTTGCTGGCTGTAACCTACACAATGCAGATTGAGGCACACAGCCCGAATGAAACAAGCCACTTGCATTGGCATTAGAGGTAGCCCACCCATATACAGCAGGTGGAGGTGCAGGAGTGGTTTCTATCCTTGCATGCCTTAGTGTGGGATTGATGGAAGTCCTCAGAGTTACATAGCAGGCTCTTAGACCAGCTGTGCTGTAGTATACTCTTAGGTATCCCAGATCTTCTTGAGGACTACATGCTGTAATTCCCAGCACCATGAAAACCTCTATAAAGGTTCCTCCTTGTCCATGCCAACAGAAAAACTTTGTCATCAAGCACTATGGTATGGAAGCATACATGATCATGGCCGCCAAGCCTGGTAACCACTCTCCAAAGCCTGCACACAACCATCCAAAGAAGAAACTCTCAGTCGCTACAGTTTGACAGATCAACACCTCTTACCATTGTTGAGGTCCTCTCTGACCCTGGTTCTGCATGTCTTAAGTCATCAGATCTGGTTAGTAGAAGTCATTGTCCAGTGCAACACTACTTCAGGTCAAGCTTTAACTCAAAGTACTCATTTTTCTTTTCTGGTTCTTTGCATGTAAAACATAGGATTTGATCATATAAAGTGCCCAAGCATACTTTTTCTAGTGTGGGCACATTTCAGGACCACTAAAGAATGTAGGAGCTTGGTATTCCTCATATCTTGTAATCAAATGAAATCTGCTGCTGCTAAGAGAAGAAATCACTAACTTGAGCACATTCAACTCAAGTCCATAAAATTTTGGCGGCTTGTACTCCATATTCCTTTGCTTGAAGAAATGCTCCAGCTCCTCAACAAATTCCATCTGCTCTTCTGCTGTACCCTCTGCATTATCACCTTGGATTTCCTTGTGTTCCCCTTCCTGTTCCTCTTCCTGTTCCTCCTCCTGCTCCTCTTCCTGTTCCTCCTCTTGTTCCTCCTCCTCCTCCATCTCCCCTGCTTCATTGGTTGGGGAATCATCCATGTTCTCAGTCCCAAGCTCTTGACCCTCCTGTGCATTTTCATTGTCTGCTTCAATCACTTCATCAACCATCTCCTCTGCCAACTCATCTGCGAGCTCTGCTGCCATCTCATCAGCCAGTCTTTCTGCCATCTCATCCACCATTCTATCAGCTATTTTATCTCCTGGTTTTGTGGCCGTTCCACCAGCTACTTTACTAGCAATGGTGGTGAGGCCTTCATGGGTATGTGCCACCTCTTTATTGTTCATCTTTTCTTCATCAACTGCAACTCCCTTGTGACTCTCATCCTCCACCAACCCAGATGCTGTTTCCACCATCTCAGTTCCCGATTCAATTGGAGCTTCTTTGCACATTGATGAATCACCAAATGCCTCAATCAATTTAGCATCCTCTGACTTCTTCTCTTTGCCCTCCACTTCTTCTACCTGGGTGTTGTGCACATTTATGGACTCATGTTCTTCACCAGCTTTATCAACATTGACCACATTTATGTTTTGCTCCACCACTTCACTTTCTTTCATGTTCATCTTCTCCCCCTCCAGCTCTTTTGGTTCTGGAGAAGGATTTGCCTCCACACCTGTGTCCCCATTGTCAACCTTAATGTTCTCATGCTCAAGCATCCTCGGCTCATCTGACTTTGGGTTTTCAGTGTCACCTCCATTTCCAACTTCCTGTTCCCCAACAATATCAGCATCAGCAACTCCCTCCAGCAAAACAGGCTGAGAGTTGGTCTTGCACCCAGTTTGTCGCTCTGCGACTATTGTATCTGCCTCCCCACCTTTCATGGGGCTTACTAAAGGAACATCCGAGAAAGCACCTACAGAAGAAACCTGCTTCAACAGCTCTAACTCTTCAGGTTTTCCTTCAGGTCTTCCATTCTCAAGTGCAGACACTGGCTGCTGCTGAGCCTGTAATGCTATTTGACTACCATCAGCCACCTCCGTCATCCCACGCTACCACCACCCTCTTCCCAAGACACCAGCAGGTGGTGCACAGCAGAACCTCTATTTAATCAATCTTGTTTTGGTGCTCACTGCCATGAAAGAACAAAGATTGAGCGAAACCCCAACAATAAGAACCCCAAAAAAAAACAGAGTATAAAAGAAACAACCAAAATCCCTCAAAAAAAACAACTGAACACTGGCACACAACACAGAGCATCATCTCAAACCCCCCCCCCAAAAAAAACCTCTTCTTTGCCACCAATGTACCTTATCAAGAAAAAAAGAATCCACAACAAAACAAAACCCTAAAGAGATGTCTACAAACCTATGCTGTTGAAACAACAGCAACAACTGCTGTCAACCATACAACAAAAAAAACTGCCTTTCTCTAGAGGTCAAGAGAACAGAAACCAGGAAAAAAATCAAAAAGAAAAAAGCAGCCAAGAAACCCAATCAAAGAAAGAGATGGAAAGCCAGCAGTTTCACAAACAAGAAAAGTTCAATTTTCGAGAAGACCAAAGACGACAAAACCTTCCACTCTCTATTTCACAAAACAAAACAAAATAAAACAGTTGCTGCAAGCAACTTTCACATGAACCAAACCATAACAAAGCCAAACCCTCCCCCCTCACTACTTCCCAGAAAAAAGGCAAAGAAAATATGGAAAATAGATGGAGGAGAACCAGAAAACAAAAACCCCGAAGCAGAAGAAGAAGAAGAAGATAACAAAGAAAAGGGAAAAGAACCACCATCAAAAACAACAACAATAACAGCCGTGGCGTTAACAATAATGATTATATATACCTTGTTGTTGCTCTTCTCTTCCTCCTGCGTCGCGCCAGCACTCCTGCCGTCTTCGTCACTGCCTTCATGAGCAATGCTTGCAAGAAGTTGTGTACCGTTGCTGCTGCGGTCGCAAGTGCAGAAACGCCATAGCCATCGCTGTGCAAAGCTTTGTGCTTGTAAAGAGAGCATGCAGCCAAAAGACAGATTTTCTTTTTTAAAAACTAGTTTTTTATTTAATTTATTTTCCGGGTTTCTTTTGGGTTCTGCTCTTCTTCTTTTTCTGGGTTTAGAAGAAATGATTATTTTGTGTGCAGTGTTTTTTTTTATCCTGCCCGTCTTGTCCTTCCCGAAGCTACTCCATGTTCCCAAAAGGGATTTCCCATGTCTGTTCCTCATGTTCCCAAAAGAGGTTCCTCTGGCATGTCTATGTTCCTCATGTTCCCAAAAGAGGTTCCTCTGGCATGTCTGTGTTCCTCATGTTCCCAAAAGAGGGTTCTCCATGTCTGGTCCTCACTTTCTTTCATGTGCTTTTCAAAGCTATCTATTCTCATGTTCCCAAAAGAGATTGCTCTGGCATGTCTGTGTTCCTCATGTTCCCAAAAAGAGGCTTCTCCATGTCAGGTCCTCATTTTCTTTCATGTGCTTCTCAAAGCTATCTATTCTCATGTTCCGTAAGGGTTCCCTCATGTTCTGCTCCTTCATGTTCCTTCAGCAAATGTATTCTCATGTTCCTTAAGGGGGTTCCATTTTCATTGTGTTTTTTCATGTTCTTTCATGTCCTCCTTGGAGTTATTCTTATGTTCCCTGAGGGTTCCTCATTTTATGTTCCTTCATAGTTCTTTCATGTCCTCCCCAAAGCTATTCTCATGTTCCTAAGAGTTCCCCATATTCGTTCCTCATGTTCTTACATGCCCTCCTCAAAGCTATTATTCCCTCATGTTCCCCTTCTCAAGTATGTTCTGATCCTCTTGTTCTTTCTTCTTGCATCATGTTTTCTTGAGCTCTATCTTTTTCTTTTGGGGTCGGGTGGAAGAGGATGGGGGTTTCGGGCAGTTGGGGCATGTGAATTTTTTTGGATTATGTGGATTTTGCA
>Ga0209208_10009250_pt1 | contig 12984 bp, 11 predicted proteins | sample S1TSphfallax_3_FD_187694 | JGI IMG/M metagenome (GOLD analysis project Ga0209208, IMG submission 187694) | Host-associated microbial communities from peat moss isolated from Minnesota, USA - S1T2_Fd - Sphagnum fallax MG (SPAdes) (version 2) | ecosystem: Host-associated > Plants > Peat moss >...
GGGCGGCTCACTCGTTCGTTCTTGTTCTTCTTCGTTCATGCACAGATCAGGAAGATCAAGTGCAACGAACAAAGATTTTCTCCTCCAGCAAACTTTGTTTACCGCCCGCAAGCACGAGGCGGGCTGGAGGCGGAGGCCGCGCTCGAGACCCGTGCTGCTTACGCCGTCGATGATTAGTAGCTACTTAGTTTATGATTTAAATTCAAGGTAGCCTAGTTTAGCGTATAATTAGTAAATTAATTTGGTAGTTAATGTCGTCGCCCCCTGAGCAATTTTTGGTGGTAAACTGAGTTTCATCCTGTCTTTCCTTTTTCCTGAGCAGCCTGCTCTGCTACTGCCTGCTGCAAATATTTTCACTGCTCCTATTTGTACAACTACTATAATTACTCTCGAAACTTGTGCGTTAGATGCTGAGTTTCAGTGTTTCATACTGAGATTTTAATATAATTTCATTTCTCTGCGTATATCAGTGAAATAGGGGATAGTGCGTGGAATTTCAACGACAGGGTGACCTTCCTGATAACTTTATTGCGCAGAGCTTTTTTTAGCAGAGCTTTTTTTAGTCTAGTTGAAGGTAGGCTTACAAGGCATAATAAGCTAGTGGGCTTTTCGAGATGCTTGACATTGTTCTTTTTTTTCGCTTTCATGATACCCATCGAATATCAAGGGAGTTTTTCAAAACAATCATCATGGTGGTGTTTACGCCATCTAAATCCATCAGGGGTTGCTTAGCTCCGCCTCATAAGGCCTTTATTCCAGTAAAGACTTCTCCCCCCCCCTTCAGGCTTTTCCTTACACGGAAAGATATCTGTCCATTATTGAATGGTAATCGGAGAGGCACCTTACCGAGAGTAATTTTTTCCTCTACAGTTTGCAAGGTGTTTCAACAAAATGCTTATGGGATGGGGTGTTCCATTTTTCAAAATGCCCCCATTTTTTTCTTCGATGATTAAATTCTAGATTGATATCTAACACTATTAAAACTAACTAAATCTTCTCACACATAAAACATGCACACAAATTGTCATCGTCCCTCACTTCTACATCTTCTTGACACACTTTTTTCATTATTTACTCAATATTTACTCAATATTTACTCATTTGTACATTATACCTGTTGAGTATTGCGAGGAAAAAAAATCAGAGTATGTCTTTTCAATTAGTAAAGCCCTTGGCCTCATGCTTCACCTTACACACAAAGACTTGCAAGAATTTTTCAAGTGTACTCAAAGGCCATGTTTTGAATCTCAATTTCACATCACTTTAAGGGACAGGGTTATTAATGGTAAGGAGTGGGGTATTCCTTAAAATAACTACACTCATTTTGGGAATGTCCTACTCCTCATGTACAGACGTCACCTCAAGGTCAGTTTCCACATTGACAAAACAAATAACCTTTTTTTCAAAAAATGAATTCCTTTTTTAATGTTTAATATTATGTATTTTTCCATCATCTACTATAATATTGTGATATGAGTAGTGAAATTATTCAGTGTGTAGCCTATGATAATTATGATGATTTTCAACATGTCAACTTGATATTTTCACAAAATTGTAAACACTACCCACATATATGCAGTTCCAGTTACAGTTTTATTGGTGGGGTTGCCAAAAAAAGAGAGGCTAAACTTAGACATTTAATTTTATTATCCAGAGTGACATATTGAGCACTGGTGGAGATGCTCGTAGACAAGGGCATTATTATAATCAGGCAAACACTTCATTATTGCCTTGCAAAGGCCCTCATTTCAATAATGCCTTGTCTTGGACATTACAGTGTTGTACTTAAACACTCCTTTAGTCATTTCAATGGTCGAAGACACACATGAAATGTGAATCAATGATGGGAAAACTAATTATGCTTTGGAACAAGCCCTTGTGGAACTCATTACCATCCAATGAAATGAGTCTTTCTAAGGGTCACCAAATTCTTGATTCGAGTAGGTCCATTACATAGTACATGAATGTCAATATATGATGATGTATATTCTAGACTAACTGGCTTGCAAGAAAGCAACTACATGCCAATGCAATTACCACTATAGTCATACTTTGCATCATTTGACATATATATATACACACACCAAGTTATTAGTCTTATAGTTTCAAGGGTTAATATTTTTTTCATTTTTTGACCCAAATCAAAAGTGCTTGAAAAAAACTTGTATTTTGATCAAATGTTTCTAATGACATATCAAGCTCCTTAATTACATGTGATTTGATTCTTAAAATTATCATTTAAATGGTCAAAAGTCAATTGGTAATTTGATTCCCAACTTTTCAATTGATCAAACTATAATTTTATTTTATTTTTTTGAAATATCATCCCAATTTAATGTATTAATCTTGAGAAAAATTCCAATGATTTAAAGACGGTCCAATTTGGACAAAGTTGGATCTTAAAATTATGGGCTCCTAAACATTTTCAACTCTAAAGGTGAAAATATGCTTTCAAATGTTGAGGCTTCTTTCTTTGTAGCTTCACAAACTTTTGTGAATGTGTTTGAATCAAAGGATGCCTAAACTTCACCCTTGGCTTATTCCCCTTGTCTTGCTCAAGATTTTATCACAAGCCCAAAAGGTTACAATGTGACAATAAGATTTCATTATTTTAAATCTTCAAAAACCAATTTCATGTCAAATTTTCAACATCCAACTTCTCACTACTATGAGTGTATGAGTTTTCAAAAGAAGATGTTATGTTGAAGAAAGACACCCAAGATTGCACAAGAATGTACATAATACAAGGTGAAGTGCCCACCCATAACCTATTGCACTTGAGTTCTAGCAAGAAGACCAAATGCACATACATATAGTGAAACCAAACTCAATTGGGTGACATGGGTATAAAAGATATTGATCAAGAAAATGCTAACTTATTATTATGTCGGATTCTTTTTGTGCTACTTGTTACAAAAGCTAAATTTCCTTATATTTAAGGATGTGTAGGTAAAGTAGTTATGATCAGGTAAATGATTCAAATGTTACTATGTTACATTCTACAAGTCTTCCTTGTAGATAACTCCAATAAATGTACATTGAAGCTTTGACTCTTGAAATTTTTGTTAACTAGCCACTCTATCTTACCTATAGTGGTAGGAAAGTCAAAAAAAAGAATCATTGATTTTTTTATAAAATATTTGGGCATTTAAAAAATAGGTCATATTTATATATGCCCCAATATGCATTTAGAAAATATAACTTATTATAGTCAAACCAACATTTTCATGCCCAATACGCAAAGAGATGCTCACCAATGCAAGGCCTGAGAATAACTTACATGGTCACATACTTACCCAAAAACATGTGGGTACTCAAGGTCAAACCGTGAGGAAGGGATGGACTACCAAGTTTGTGCCCACATTTTACAGTGGTTAGAAAACAACAAAACTTGTAAATCAAGTGTATCATATGGTGAAGAAGCTCATCAAAAGACTTGTCTTTGTTTCTTTTGGTTTCATTCTTGATGCTTGCGTAATGGGCATCTCCTTTTTCCAATAATTTCAACTCCAACATAATAAAATAATACATTTAATTTTTTTTTGTCAATTGTAATATTCCAGACAAAGGTGCCGACAAGAGGAGGAGAATAGTTGTTGCTTTCAAAGTAAGAGAAGGTAAATGAAAGCAATTCAAGAGTTGTGTATTTCTTACCCAAAAAAAAAAAAAGGCCAGCAAAACAAAAGAAATTTAGTGTATTCAGACACCATTTTGTACACTGAAATTTGATTTGATTTCTCGGAGAAATGGCATGGTGGTGTTCAGTTTCAGGGAAACAGCACCCACATTGGTACCATGGCAAAAATCCCCCAAAATCCATTTAAATTATTTCTAAATATTACAAATATCGCATGCATGAACTAAATCGGGGTCTCTGAGTTCAAATCTAACATTTTTGGAGCTTAATATAGTCACTAAATCAGGGTCTTTGAGTTCAAATCTAACATTTTTTGAGCTTAATATGGTCACTAAATCAGGGTCTTTGAGTTCAAATCTAACATTTTTTGAGCTTAATATGGTCACTAAAATCAGGGTCTCTGAGCTCAAATCTAACATTTTTTGATCTTCATATGGTCACAAAATCAGGGTCTCTGAGTTCAAATCTAACATTTTTTGAGCTTAATATGGGTCTCTGAGTTCAAATCTAACATTTTTTGAGCTTAATATGGTCACTAAAATCAGGGTCTCTGAGTTCACATCTAACATTTTTTGAGCTTAATATGGTCACTAAATCCGAGTGTCTCAGTTCAAATCTAACATTTTTTGAGCTTAGTATATATGGTCACTAAATCAGGGTCTCTGAGTTCAAATCTAACATTTTTTTGAGCTTAACATGGCTAACGTAGTAAGAGGCGTCACTCAAAAGGACGAAGGTACCACCGCGAGTGCTGATTCACCCTGGCCCTCGACCAAGGCTATTACCCCTACACACTAAAACCACTCAGTTGTGCACACGGAAAGATGCACTTTTTCCATATCCTTGTTGGATAGGAAACTTCGTAGTGCCCATAGCCAGATTTCACTTTGTTGTTGATGTTGGGTGAATGACATAGCAATGACAATGAAGTTGTCAACTCTGATCTCACTACAAGAGAGTCAAATTTGACAGAATTGGATTTTCAAGAGTTCTTGCTTATTTGATTTTGGAGAAGAAAAGAGAGAGAAGAAAAAAAATTAGTTGTATATCATCATGTTTCTTTTTTCTCTCGATTTATTGCTAGATTGTGACAAAGGAATAGGGGCTTCAAAATGGCCTTTTGTTTTTCTGATTTTTTAATAAATAAATTGCCTGAAAACCCCCCTGGCCCTGCATGTGTTAGCCAGATGAACCCCCTTGAAAAAAGGTGTCATTGAATATCTTTGTGATTGAAAAGCCTTAAACTTTGCCAACGGCATGTACGGAAAAGCCATGCATTGCCACCAGCCAACAACCACTTTCTCCAAAATTGCAAGTGACACTTTGCGATGCCTCACAATTCACCAAATAACCTAAATAGTTCTGATCATTTTCACGTACATAGAAGTTCTGGCCTCATAATACATATAATGTGCATTAAGTTCCTACATATTGTGTTTAAGTTATTTTGGCGGCAATTTGCAATGGTTAATGGTGCTTAAGCTTAATGCGAATGGTGGCAAATCAAGATGGCTCGCTTTTTTGAAGTTTGCAAATAGTTGAGCTTTAGACTTCAAGCTACAACCTTCGATGTAATCATCTTGCTCGTAACTCAAATCTTGAGCTAGTTGTGGAGATGATGAACAAATGTTGTTGTTGTGAGGGCCTTGAAATTGATGTAGAGCTTTTTCAAGCTTTTCATTACTCAAGCAGAGTGTGTTGAATTGCAACTTGGTGTATTTGTCTTGTTTTTTATTTGTTTTCTTGTTTTCCAAAGCCCTAGAGTCTAACCTTCAAATCACATTGCAATATTTTGGAATTCTTTTGAGTCTTAGGTTTCTATTTTTTGTGTCTTTCGTCTACAACAAAAGATCGAAATCATGGCTCCCATATTGTTGCCAAACTTCAAGTTCATATTATTTTTCATGGGTTTTGGTTCTAGCATCTCAATGCCCTCTCCAATTCCTACTTAAATTGTTTATCAATGCGTTTCAACGATAGATTCTTCTTCTCCATCCTCTAATCCAACTAAACCTAGTAGTTCCAATACAATTGAACACTTCTCAAAAAACCCAAAAAGTCATACGATAAGCCTAATTGAACACTTCTCAAAAAAACCTAAAAAGTCATACAATAAGCCTAAGGTTTTCCAAGACACATGGGCTACATGGTTTACTTAAGCTCAATAAATTTTTGGACTAAATGGTTTGGTGTTTTAGGTGAAGTGTGTTGTTTGTTCTACAATTGAAAAGAAGGATTATTTTTTTCCACTTAAATTGGATATTTTCCAAAAACATGTTGGTCGCCGTAAGGCAGTTGTTTCCATGACTGATGTTGTTGTCAATGAATGGTTTTATTACAAAGATGCATCCCATAACAAGAACGAGGTGATTCATACAAGGAAAGGAAATGAATCAAATCCTTAACTTGGTTCAATTTGACACTCCTACGAGCTATAAAAAAAAGTTGATCCAATTTGTTAATATATTTCATTTATTGAATCAGGGTCAACCAATGAAAGAATTTGAGATGCTTAAATATCATTATGGTCTATTAAGGTTGAAGAACAACCCAAAAAAACATTAGACTAACACAAGTGGGTAGGGAATGGCATAAAGTATGCATGATGTCATGTTGGAAAACACAAAAACTATTGTGTAGGAATTTAGGTTTTTCACTTTAGGTGTAAACAAGGTGACAACCATCGACAACTAACCATGGATCAATGCACATATATGTGATTAAAAAATGGGTTTGAATTCCAATTTTTCCAACCATTCGGTTTTATAATTGATAACCTTACTGCCATCATTTTAAAAAGTTTGACCAAGTTCAAAGGTCTAGTTTAAGAATAGCATGCATCATAGTGGGTATGTCTTGGTTGTGAAGGTGGCGATTTTTGTTCCAAGGGCAGCACATAAGTGTGATTACCTAAGTAAAGGAAAACACAACACATTATTTCATCAGCATGCATTGTGTGGCACATTTAACCAATTTGGTCGTCGTTGTTTTGTCAAAGTTGCCTTTGGTCTTTCACATTAAGTCAGTGTTGCAATTGTGATATGCATTCTTTGTTCCCAACGCTAAAAAATACCTTGAATTCACAAAGCTTGCAAAGACACTTAAAACCAAAAGTTTAGATATTGCTCAGGAATGTGAAAACACATTGGATTGACATGTTCAACCCTTTAAAACGTGTTATGTCATAATACAAATCTTTCATCATCCAAATGCATCTGGATTTAATGAAAAGCAAAATACTTCAAAACAAACTTAATTTTGCTTAATGCCTTGAACTAATTATTGGTTTGCCCTATCTCTTGCCCATGTTAAAAGTGGTGCAATGTCAAGATGTTTTCATTATTGAATTTGTGCATGTTATCAAGCTTGCAAAGGTTGAGTTCTTTAGGTTGTACACCAATCCATATTCACATTTTGAAAATTCAGCTTTTAATGCATTCAAATATCTAATCAACCACTTGAATGAACACTTGCATCTAGGGTGGTGGTCTAATCTTGGACATCTAGGTGAGATTATTGGAATGAGAATTGGTGACAAAACTTATGGTGTGCACACATGGATTACTGATGGTTTTTGTCATCCAATTTTTCAAAAGGATGTGACTACAATGACGGCCAAGATCCAAGCTACATCCATAGACATATCCATAATTTTGGTTTCAAAGCTACAACGTAAATTTCTAGATCATGAAATCATGAGTGCAATGGGAATGGTGCGTCCCCAATACTCGTTTAAGAAGGACAATTATGATTTTTTTTTCAATCCACTTGGCTCTGATTAAATTTGCTTTCTGCATTGGTAAAAATATCAATGCTAGAGGTTTCATCCCCCCATTGTTGGATTTTCAAGAGCTTGATGTGCAAATTTGTTCTTCAATTGACCATGATTCACAATGTTCAGCTAATGATGGTTGAAACTTTTAATAAAAACTCAATTTCCACGTTGTGGACAAAGATCAACACTTCCCCAATTGGCACGCAAGTTGAATGAATATATCAAGCTTGCTAATATTGCTCTATTTCAGGTTTTGGGTTCTATGAAAGATAAAAGGACCTTCAACAATTTGGCCTACATGAAAACAAGTCACATAAATGTTTAACAACATGTCTTGATGTGTGTGTCTGCATGTTTAGCCAAAACCAATTCAGCCTCTCTACTTTTCCATAAGAAGATGTTATTCTTCATTGGAAAGATCTTAAGGTAAGGTACCAAGTAGATTGGTAGAATAGTTTTAAGATAGATATCTTTAACAAAAAAAATTGTGTTGAAACCATGAGCAACCATAACATATTTTGATATTTTTGTGGTGGTCAATGTCATGCAAGAAATTTGGTTTGGCAAGAAAGCAAGCTATGGGTGTTCTCTTGGGTGTTGGGTTGGACATTTCAAAGTTGGGTTGCTTGTTGGGTGTTTTCTAATGTGGGGTGCAAATCTTCCTTGGTGCATAGGCAAGACTTTTGTGGTTGGGGTTTGATTCCCTTGGGGAAGCTTTAAGTCTTTTTAATTAAGTTTTGAATAGTTTGGCTTCAACATTGAGCAACCCAAATGTACAGCAAATGTGGGTATGTACATATTCTTGGTTAGGTGCTAATTACCAAAACACAAACATTGTAAATATGTTGAGTGCCCAAACCCAAATGATTTAAACATGTTAATCACTAAAATTGCCTACTTTGAAAATTTGACGATCGCCAAAATACACATACACAGATATTCCTCGTCGCCAAATAATCAATTTCATTATAAAAATCCATAGGCAACAAGTGAAAAAAATTTAATGGATGCCTAAAATTGCACCCTGGAAAATCGATGTGTAGTAAACTTTGCTCTGCAATGTACATGGCAATAGCCTTTCTGGCCTCCACACCTTTTTGAAAAAAGAAAAAACCCTGGTGTAAATCCATTGCTTGATAAGGGGAAATTGTGGGGGCCAGACTTTGGCAAACTTTCTAGACCTAGTGCAATTCTCAGGTCTAGAAAGAGAGAGTTCATAATAAGCTCTTTCTCTTTAAGTATCTACAAAAGGGAAACTGTTTGCTTTTTAATATGATTAGAGAGCAAGGCTGGCTTGATCTCCAAGCTCCTACCTCTTGTGGATCCATCTCCCCCCAGTCCCATCTCCACAGTGCACTGCTTGTGCAATTGAACTTTGTTTTCCCTTAATGGCTTGGACTCTTTAGTTATAGAGTAATTAACAACTAATGTCAAACTTTTTTGTGGTTTTATTGAATTTTCTACACTTGCCTCTTTAATACAGTTTTCTTGGAACTAAATGGCCTTCCCAATGAATTTTGGATTAAATATTATGATCCAAGTAATGTAAAATTGCTTTGGGCTGGTAAATATGTTCATGTTAACAATGCCATGCAATAACCTCGATGCGAGGAAACAATTATTGTCATTTTGCCAACCATAACAACAATTGGCCTAAGTGGCAAATATCATTTTTATTCAGTCCAGTTTGTTAGGTTTGTGGATGAGGATGTGAGAGGAGTTAATCAATGTTGTGTATAAAGCCCATAACGAAACTTATTTACACTTCATGTATGTGTTTAGTATTCATTTATGTCGGTGTAAGTGTAAAACATGAAATGCATAAGTGTAAAATTGTGTAAAATTATTTTATATCATGTAGAATAATGTAAATGTAAAAATAAATACATTTCTGTGGTTTTATGTGGTCAAATAAAATAATGTAAATGTAAAACAAATATACTTTATGATTTTACATGGTCATGTGAAACAATGTAAGTGTAAAACAATGTAAAAAATGTGATTTTTAATTTGGGGAGAGGGATTTCATAATATTGTGATGATAGGCCACCAAATGGCCCATTGTAAAAATAAATAAAAACCATCAAAACATGCACCCATAACTAATTAATATGAATTTGCAAAAAATGTATGGTCATTAAGGATACATAGTAAAATTATATGTAAAGGGAAAATTACGGGCATTAGAACCTTGAGTTTGGTCATAACAAGGGTGAGATTCAAAAAAAAAATCCAAAAAAAAAAAAAAAAAAAAAAAAAAAAAAAAACATTGGCATTCAAGAAAAAGGCAAAGAAGGGGGTGGATGGGGAGATTTGGGGGGACTCAAAAAATCATCAATTCTTGTGGTAAACTGAATTTCACCTTTTTTTTTCCTTTTTCCTTAGTGCTTCCACTGTTGCTAAATATCATTTCACTTGTACAGCTCTAAAAATATATATGTACATCTATACATCTAATTTTTTAATATGTTATTGTCCAAAATTTAAAAAATCATATAATGAATATTAAATTTTTAATTAAACTAATTATTCAACACTTGTGTGCCAAGCCCCTCCAAGTAATACAATATTTGTCTCCCTTAAATTCTTCTTCTTCTTTATTTTCTCCTTCAAACATAGTGGGACTCATCATTAACATTATTCTTACTTGGTCTTTATGATTGTTATTTTTGTCGTTTGTGATCTTTGTTTTTTTTTTTTTTTTTTTTTTTTTCTTTTTTAAATTTCTCTTTATTTGGTTGTTTGGAGCTTGTTGCTTGATGTTGCCATCTCCAAAGCTTGTTGCCATTTTTTAGAAATGTATTCCTCACCTCCTCTAGAAGAATAATGAGGGAGAAAAAATTTCACTATTTATTTTTTAAAACCATTATCATAATACTTGGGCAACTTTGGCAAAAATAAGTAAAAAATTGTTTTGCCAAATTTTTCAGAAAAAAAAATTATTTTATGTCAAAAATTCAATCAAAAGATAATTAAGGCAACCAAACTTGAACCCACATCTTGTCCCAACAAAATATATATAAACTCTAATCAGTCTAACCAAAAGGATAGCAAAAGATTTGTGAGATAACTAATGACTTTATTGTCTTTGTTCATTATATGATGAAAATTTCAAAATCAAAAACTCAAGTGCTGGATCAAAAACTTCAAAAATTATATTAATTATTCAACACATTAATGCCAAAGCTACTCAGGTACTATATGATATTTATTTTGGATCCTCTCTTTATAAAACCATGTTCAAAATACTTTTCCCTTCCCCCAAATAGCCATCCCTCACTAGACCCATGGAATTACACTACAACCTTGGATGTGCTTATTTCCTAATGGAGGCTCAAATGAGGGCTGCTGCTGGGCATGCTCCTGAAGTCTGCAAGCCAGAGTCAGGTGTGATGGCTGTGTGTGTGTACATAAAGCTGGTGATGGGTAAGGGATGTTGGGGGCTCCAGCATTTGCTTTGCTTTGGGAGAGGGGGGGGGAGGAAAGAAGCCAAAGATTGTAGGATGTGCAATGGGTGCTTGTAATATTCGCCACTAGAGAAGCAGCTGTGGAAGTTTTGGCACTTCCAAACGAATATTGTAAGTATGTTTTGCTTGCCATTTATAGAGATATGCATGTGCTTGAAAAGTTACAACCACCCATTTTCTTATTGAGCAGCAGCCAGCAGCCATAGAGCTTCTCCCCTTAGCTTTTAAGCACATGAGAGGAACAAAAAAAATGATGAAACCCTCGAAACAAAATTCTTTATAAAAACACACTATAGATTTGGAAAATGTACAAAGGAATAAGAAAAAGGGAGAATTTACATGACGTCAAGTTAGCTCAAACTAGATGTCATAGTCTCTCCGAGTCAAAAAAAAATTGATTGCTTGTAATAGTAGTAGGTCGGCCATATTTCTCCATGTCAAAAACCTATTGCCTGCAATAGATCAGCTGTGGTGATTGGAGGCATGTCCTGAAGAGGTGAAAGTGGGGAAGTAGCTAGGCCTACAACTACCGCCTAACTTAAGATGGAAGATGCTTGCATGACAAACTATGTAAGTTATTTGTGAAATTCACATAATTAGTTCAAAGCTGTGTTCAGAATTTCTATTTCTATATATTTTGTAAGGAGCCAAATTGATTGGTTTATAATTTTAAAAAAGAATTGTAATGTTGGGTAAGTAAGTAAAAACCCCACAATAGAAGCACCTCTTTGGATCCCATTTGTATAATAGAAACAAATGTGCACAATTATTGTCTACCTTTTCAGTTTATATACATGAGAATTAAACTTTGGGCAAACCATATGGGATAAATCCAAGGTGCTATTGGGAATGTCTTGGGGAACCACTTGAGAACTTGGTGAATGCTCCTCAAGGGAACACATTGGGAACAAGGGGGGAGGGGGAAACAAAATGCATAAAAAAAATCCCTTCCTCCTCCAGCTGCACAAGTGTTTTTTCTTCAACAAATTCGACAAGTGAACTTGGTGGCGGACTGCATGTGGAGAGAGTAAGCGAGCTTTATGAAAAAATCGTATAACCCACATGAGAAATAGACAAAGACTTTCGTCATGTAACATGGCGTCGCATGAGACATGGACAAAGATTTTATTTTTTTGTCGTGTAACATGACCATCCACACTAACAAACATGACGTCCCAAAGACACACTCTCTTGCAAAAGTTTGGTCTTTCCATCCATATAGTGGCCGCCTCAGCTAGCAGCTACAAAACACATGCCAGGATTCCAAGTACACCAGAGACCAGGTTGGGGGGATGAAAATTTAGGGATCAGAGGTTCAAATTGGGCCCCAAATTGGACATGGTGACTTTAATGGATAACTCTAATATATGTATGGTGAGTTTGGTGAAACAGCCCATAAATTCCACATGCTTCCAATTTGCCTCTAAAACCATCAATAAAAAACCAGAGATGAATACAAGCTGAAAATGTGTAGATCAACCGGGCAAGAGTGAACCAACAGCCAACAAACACGTCATGAAGGATGGTTGGTGGATGGACAAGAAACATTGTTCTATTAGATTCCCAGTTACCTTAATTTTTATTACTAGATCATGCTTTCTAGGCAAGACACAACTTGCCCCCCATTCAGCTCTGTCAGCCATTGTTCCCTACATGGTGTCATTTGTAGAACATCATTGAGCATCCTCCCACCTCCCAAGCCTTCGACTGTGACTGCAATGTGGTTTGCAAAACATTCTCATGTAGAAATTTTGTACACACATAGATTTGAAATTCCACTAAAACTAGAGCCTTCAAGAGTTTAGGGTTTTCAACTTGCAAAGATTAACATTACATGTGCAACAAAACCCCATCAGAGCTCGGTTTACTTCTTGTGTCACTTTCATTTTGGGGAATTCGTAGTGCACTTGAGTGCAACATAGCAATTATGTACTTAGGGATTAGGTTTTTAGTGTATGGAACTTGCAAAGTTGCTTTAACTTGTGGAATTGACAACTTTAAATCTATTTTGCATTGTTTTATTGGTACATTTAGGGTTTTGAGTGTTTGTAACAATGGAGTCATTGCAAAGATAACCTCCATGTGAGCTCAATGTTAATTCAACT
>Ga0209208_10009251_pt1 | contig 12981 bp, 7 predicted proteins | sample S1TSphfallax_3_FD_187694 | JGI IMG/M metagenome (GOLD analysis project Ga0209208, IMG submission 187694) | Host-associated microbial communities from peat moss isolated from Minnesota, USA - S1T2_Fd - Sphagnum fallax MG (SPAdes) (version 2) | ecosystem: Host-associated > Plants > Peat moss >...
CCGTGAATTGTCACATAATTGTTAATTAATTGTAACCATTAATGTGCATCCACCATAACTACAATTACAAAGGAATTATAATGGAAATTAATAAAATTCATCATTAATGGGCATGAACATGTTCAAGTAGGCCAAAAAAATTTCAATAATGTAGAAAAATTAAATTATCAACTTTATAAGTTAAAAAGTAGGACGCATTTTTTAAAAAAAATTAAATTATATGAATATATGTAGTATGATATGAAAATGTTTTTAAATGCTTAAAATGGTGTATTTATTTTTTCTCTAATTTACTTTCACTTACTTTTGGGTGTTTGCGTGTTATGGTGTACACATTTTGTTTGAAAATTGAAATTACATATAATATCAAAAGTACCAACACATAATATTTCATTCATTTTGAATTATTTTTAAAATCACGTATAAATGATTTGGGCCTCAAAATTAAAAGAATACACAAGAATTCTGGATATGAAATTGAGTCATAATTGGGCATTTGAGTAGATGTACACCAATAATTTAATAAAGGTTTGTTAATGGTAAAAAATTGTCCTATGTTGGTTAAAACACCATGGGTGTTAGGAGATGGTAGTATTGTCACTGGATGGTAGATACCATTAGATGGCAAAATAATCTCAAGAAATTTTTGGAGTGAAAGTGTTTTTTCACGATTATGTTATCAATACAATGAACTACTTTCATAGGATAAAATAATCAAAAGTTAATTATAGAAAGAATTATAATAAAAATAATATTAGTTAATAAAAATAATATCTTAATCTAGTTCACTTAAAAGGGCATCTTAGTAACTATTTAATTATTGGTGGTAAATATCTTATTTACCATCTTATATTTATTAGAGGAGAAGCAATCAAAATTAATTAATTTAAGTGGATAAGGGATGGATGGATTTCTCTTAATTAAGATGTGTGGAAACGATTAGGATAAAGAGATATATGAAAATAATGAAATGAAGGAGGATAAAGAGTCATCCTTTTTAAGTTCCTTATTTATTTCTTGGGAGAAATGAAGGATTTCATTAGAAGATTAGAAAATAAAATCATTGGCATTAAGAGGATGCTCGTGTGTCTTCTTATGTGAGAAAGAAGGAGAAGGACATGAAAGAAAGTTGTATTTATCCTTATGTAATGGAAAATGGTTGAACGTTGTTTGGATTCTAATGTTTTTTCTTAATGTGTGTTTTACTTAAGTGTGATAAAAGAAGGGAAAATAACTCATATCAAGTTCATGTAGAGTTATGTTACTTTTATGTATAAATTATTTTTTTATTCTATAAAGTTAAAATATTATTTATTTTTGTTTTAGTTTTGGAGTAGAAAGTGCATTCTACCACAGGATAGTAACTGCCATTAAAAGGCAGCAATAAGGAGGTAGACATGGGATTTGGGATTTGCAAAAAATGTAACGTTGCTACAGATGATAGGTAATAATCACAAAGGGTTTGCACATAGTGTAAATGGTAAACACTAGCTACAAAGGGTCTATAGGTGCTACATACGATAGGCAACAACTATCAGAGGTTTATAAGTAGTTGGGGGTCTTCTTTCAAGTCTACAAATGACAATATGTGCATGAAAATATTTATTGCATGATGATAGCCAATGCATGACAATAGTTGTAGGATGGTAATCAAACAATAAACAAGTCGTATTTTGATAAGTTTTCATCTTTTTCTTATTATTTTATTTATTTAACCTTTTTCCTAGGTTGTCAAATTCCATGGTTTAGCAAAGTTTTTTTAAAACCCTTATTTGATAACATTTTTCCATATTTTTTAAATTCAAAACTTCATTTTATTTTTCTCAAATGATTAAAAAAACACTTAGCTCAAATAAATCTTCAATTGACCAACATGTTTTTCAACATAAAAACAAACATAATCATCAACATTATCATACCATAATGTATTAATGAACATTTAAAAATCAACTTATCTAAATTCCATGACCTTAAAAAAAATTGAAAACTTTGATGGGGAAGATTATTTTTTATGGTTTTTCTTTTATGTGTAAAATTTCATGGACAAATTATTATTAAATATAGTATTTATTTTGGCTTTTTTGTTGGAATTGCATAGATGTTTCAAGGTTCTACAAGTCAAAATAATATTTTGTTGGACTATTGTATCATTCATATATACATTGATTTCAAAACGTAGTGTTGGGTTGGATTGAGACATAGATTACCATCTATTACAAAATTTCAAAGAAAATTATTTTCCAAATTCTCACCACAATGCATGAAATTTGGATAGGTATTAAAATTTGTCAAATTGTGATAGTTTTTTGTGTAAACAATAGCATATTGCAAACCCCCTTTTCTTGATTTGGTGTTATTGTCCCATTTTGCACAAAGTAAAGATAAAATATGATCATAGCCTTTCATTTTTTTAATTCATTCTTATGGTTCCCTCAGAATGTTTAAAACATGTTTCACCATGTTACAAACACAAAATGCATTCATAATTCATATTAAAAAGTAAGTCTTTAGCACTTCAAAGCTACATAAGGAAGAACTTACTTTTGAAGGGCTTAACATTGTTATAATTGAAATGTTCAAGTTTCAAAAAATGTATGTCCATATGCATGAAGGATCGAACATTAATAACACATCATTTGAATAGTTTGATTTGGAAAAAATATCAATTATAAAATTATAAAAAATAAATAAAATGCCTCACATAATAATATAAATTTGGGATGACCATATAGGACTTATTAATACGGTTAATACATTGCAAATTTTATAACATTGGTAAACGGCCTAAAATTCAAAATCTATTTTCCACCTACTTTTACTTTTTGAGCAAGGATCACCAATTGGCCTACTTTAACATGTTTGTGCCTTGATGGATGGATGAAAAATAATGTTAGCATGACATTATAATGGTAATTGCAAATTGGTTATATTAGAGTTACACAATAGTTGTTTTTACATAGTTGCAATTGAATTGCATGAATTACGTATGTATACGATTCCACATATGGTGAATTGCATCTATTGCAACTCATGTAACTTGTTTGATAACATTCATGTGTTGTAGAATATGTTGAATTGTAATGAAGTTGCAAGTGATCATATTGCAATTCAAAAACCCAATCACAATTCCGATTACAAATCACCTTGTTTCTCATAATGAAATTTTTTTGACTAAAGAAGACAAAAGTCATCGTTTTTCATTAAGGAAATCATACCTCCTAATTGACAAGATATTTTTCCCACAAACTCAAAGGGAAATTATGTGTTGTAAACTTCATTCAATTTACATTACAAATTTTGGCCTAAATCTTTGAAATTTTATATTTTGTGGGAAACAACATAACATAATTGATCCTTTTTGTATTGCACTTTTAATGTAAAATAAACTCCATTATACAAAGGCCCGAGCGTAATCAAAAAGGAAAGGTTGTTATCATTCCATCATCATGGTACTTGTCAAAGAAACCCTTTCAAAAAATCTTAATTTGCTTGAGTTCATTTTATGGGCTTTTAATTATTAGTTAATTGTTTTGAGTTTTTGTTCATTCCCATCTATTTTTTATGATGTTCACATCTTAATTCATTTGATGTTATTAGCCTTTGAATACATTCCAAGTGCAACTTTGCAAATGTCATGTGGTCTTTCTTAGACTTTTTCAATGGCTCCTTTTGCTTTACTTTTCACCCCTTTGGAAGGAATGAAAGTCTTAGGTGTCCCACTCAATTGGCCTTCATATACATGAAGCCTCATTGATGACTTTTTGTTTGAAATGTCCACCACGCAAATGTACTCCCTAAAATGGGTGATGTCTAAGTAATAATCAAGTTTTTGACCCATTATTTTGCATTGTTCCCATCTTACCAAATATAATGCTTGTCACCTTTTGCAATATGGTCTACATTTTAACATGTTTCATTTTCAAGTTTTTGGTTGACTTCTAAGCCCAAGGTCCTTAAACAATCCAAGGCCTTAGCCCATCAACAATTGTTTTTTCTCGTATCAAATGTAACATGATAATTTTGAAAGTTACATTATTTAGTATGCATGCAAATTAATTGTTGGAAATGCTAATATTTTTTTTGAAATGTTGTATTTGTTTATTTATTTATTTTTATTTTTGCATATTGTAGTTATAATTTATTAAAGGTTCAAAATAAAGTTGGTTTGGAATTAGTTTTAGACTTACTTAAACCTACTTTATTACAAAAATAAATAAAATCAAACTTTGTACCACATTCACAATTAGTGTTTGGTACAAAATAATTCACAAAGGTTTAATTGACAAAAAATATAAATTTTTATTGAGACTTGCAAAAATTGTTCAGAATTGAACTTATGTCTCAACCATTGGGTTATTATTACAAATTCACAACACAACACAAGGTGAACTTTGCATGCTTATTCTTCAAGTGTTGAAATTCTAAAAAAATCAATTTGAAACTATCAAACTTTGTTTTATAAAATAAATAGATAAATATTCAACAAAGAAAAGTTAATTGTTAACTATGGGTATGTTTTCAATTAAAACCATGAACCAAATGAAGGGCATCACGGTTTGACACTAAAATTTGAAATATATACATATATATTGCATTTATGCAATTGACATATGATTTTACATGAACATTGTTGATTATTTTCATTGTCCATTTTTCCATGCTTTCAACCTAGATCCTTCACTGGTTTCATTCCACACTCAATTCAAGTTGAAAATATGAAATATTTTTACAACATGGGAATAAACAAATAATGTCAACTCACCATCAACATGGGTTTTTAAACTCACAAACATGTAAAGTTCATTTATTATTGTGAATAACTTAAGGTTTCATTCTTCAAACCCATTGCCTTCTAATTGCCCCATTCACACAAAGCCATATATTCTTGAATTAAAAAACAAAAAACCATTGCTAGTGCAAATATTTGAAATCTCACAAGTTTACATACCCCAACTTCATTATAAACATTATTAATATCCATGTAAAATAATTTAAAACAATTGTACATAGTGACTAGCAACATAAATGAACATACTTTAATGAGTGGCCCTATTAACATCTTGTGTAAGTGCTAAACATGGTGCCTCAACATTCAATATGAAAGAAAAAATTAGTTTCATCATCCGATGGCAAGATAAAAAATGATTATGTGGTTGTGGAATGAAACCATTTAATTACAAAATCCTAGTTGTTCACAAATATTAAACTAATAAGAAAAATATTAAAACAATAAGGGGAAGTTGAAATAATTATTTTATAACCCTTTCATCAAAAAATAAGGTTTAAATTAGGTTATTTTATTTTATTTTTCTTAAGATTTCTCAAAAGAAATGGGTTCAATTTTTAATGTTAATCAAAGAATTTTTTCCACCTAAAAGAATGTCAACCAATATTTCAATTATGTATCTCTCAAGAAATTAAACACAAGTGTAATGTGATAATTTGTAGGTTTTATTTTTTGAAGCAATGACCTTCCTTTTGAAAGGTCCCAACCCATGTTGATAAAAACATCTTTTTGTAAAAGTTGCAAACCTAGTAATCTTAAATACACATTAGGTGAGGGTTATTGAATATCAAAACACATAACACAAAAAAGTTAAAATGTATTGGAATTTACCTAGGTCATTAGGCGTAACTACCATCCAAAAACATAAACTAAAACCCTTGAAAAAACATAACCAATGCTTTTAAAAAGATATTGTTGTGGTAAGAAATTTATAAGTTCATTCCATGCAGATGGAGATTGACATTTTTATTTTTTTAAAAAAGATTGGGTAGTTACCATCATGCCCATCCTTTTAGTTTTGTTGCAAATTGTACTAAAAGGTGCAAATTGTTTTCATTGTCATCAATTTCTATCCATCATTGTTGTTACCATCCTTTGCTAACGATGTTTGCCATTATTACAACTATCGTTCATTGACCATTTGCAAAAATAAAATAAAAATAGAAAAAAGGCTACAATATAATACAATTCGAATATGAAACAAAATTCCAAAGAAAAACAATCATCTATATATATAAGAAAAATACATATTCTTGAAACCACAAAAAATAAATCTACCTTCTTTGGAACACATATATCCCTTGTATTTTTCCACACATGTTTGAAATACATCTTGGTTTCCAAAAAAAATTATCTTCTTTCAAAATCCCACAACAGCAAAAGAAAATCTCCTTTCCAAATTCTTTTATGACAAACATTAAAAAAAAAGGGTCTAACCCCCAAGATGTTCCCTACCACACATATATGGATCCTCCTCATCTTATTCTAAATTTCTTCACATTATCTTGTTTCCTCATTTTTATCCTCAAAGTCAACCTACCAACTCACCTCTTAAAATAAGCTTCAATATTTTCCTAAATTAATGAAAATATTTTTCACCTACCCACCTTATTGAATAAAGCCTTGCAAATTATATTAAAATAATGAAAATAATTTTCAAACACTTTTATATGTACTATTAGTAGATTTGATTTATTGAATTTATCACAATAGTTCAAGTTTAATTATTTTGCCTTCAAAGTAATTTTGTGATGATATTTATCATTAGGTAGCACTTTTCTTTTCAACAATAGTTGAATTTTTTTGCATATTTTAAAGTTTATACCTTAAGCATGGTTTCCCACTTTAAACAATTCATTGTTCAAAGGTTAATTTGGTTGCAAGTTAAAGTTTTTAAAAGATTCACCATCACACCTTATCCAATTTTTTTTAAAACAATGTGTTCAATTGTTGATTCCAAAACAAATTGTTTTCTCATGTTCAAACCTATGGTAAAGTGCATGACTAACATCATTTTAAAGTTTCTTCACATTTCATTTGTCATCAACAATGTTTTTAATAACCCTTAAAATTAAACTAAGGTTCCTTGATTAATGTAATGTGTTTGTTTTGTTGTATTTGAAATTAGCCCTATGAATATCCACCTTTTGAAACATGGCCTTAGTGATGAACATAAAAACATTGTTTCATTTGTTTCCATTGTTAAATGAAAACAATTTCAACCCCCACACTTTATAAACGTCTTGTCAAGTTGTCATCATCATCCTTTTCAAGAAGGTTCACATCTCAAGAGATTATGAACAATACTTATTATTATTTATTTCTAGAAATATTAAATGGTTCACCAAACATCAAAACAACGTGTGATCGTTAATATTTAAATTGACAAAATGGACATCATAACTTGAAACTTGTCATGAATGGTGTCTACAAGGTCCCACAACCTTTCATCTCATAGATTGAGAATGCAATGAACCACTACTAAGGAAACATGTGTATGTTCCAAATGTCAATAATTTTATATACAAAGAATTCACAACATTGTCAATTGTTCACATACTTACTAAGCTTCACAGGTCCATAAATTTTTTATGCAAAATTCAATTTTCATAGGGTTGTACAAAAGTTGCATGAATTCCATGCTATGGTTAATATGAATGATATTTGTATGTATTCAATATTTTAAATATTCAAAAAAATGAAACATTTTTTTGAATGACACACATGAATTATATCATAATAATTGCACAAATTTAATTAAAATGTAAATTGTACATACTTCACATCAAAACATCATAAGTACAAAAAACACATCATTTATATATATAATATAATACCATTTTAAAACTTTGAAGCCTAGGGATTTTACACAAAAATAATGTTTTACAATCTTCACATGAAATCTTTTGAAATTTTGTGATATTGGAAGTTTGTGATGCTAGTATAATTTGATCTTTTTTGCTAACTTATAAAAAAATAATTGCAATTTTTAAAATGTAGTTGAAGGTTGCATTAAACAAAAAAATTTACTTTATGCAAGGTACATGTGTGCAAATGTGTTTTTCATATCATATAACAATTCCATTCACATTCAAAGCACAATTGTACAAGGACCATTTCATATTTTACATTAAGTAATATTTTGACAATAGGCCACTACACTTTTGCACCCGGTTCATAGGATGTAATCTTCAACTAATGTTGTTTGATTTTATTTGATTATATTTTGAAAAAGGTAAGCCAAGGTAACAAGTCTATGTGAATTTTTGTTTTTGCATCACATAGGGTATGTGTAACACAAATTTCGAATTTTTAAGACCTTTTTATTATCAAGTTCCTTGTTAAATTAAAATTACCAATTACCATGATTATTATTTTCTAGTAATATTTGATTATTATGCATAAGCTTTGGTTTTCAAATGCCCATGACCTTGACAACCAATTAATGTATTGCCTAGGTAGATTCCAAGGTTTAAGTTCTTTTTTTTTCCATGCTACTTCCCTTGGATTCTTTTAGTTACTATGTGTACATATTGATCCAATGCACATAAACATACATGTGTTCAATCTTTAAGAACTTTTGAATTTACTGGGCTTTCCAAAATAAATAAGTAATTACACCTTGGACTTCCGACTTTTTTTTGTTTACTTCGTTTTTATTCCTACAAATTTATTTATTTTATTTATTTTTCCTTCCATTTATTTTTTTCTTTTTTCTTTTCCATTCATTTGATTAGACAATTCAAAAAAATAGTATTTGAAATACAAAAAGAAAACATAGAATAAAAAACCACACAAACGTTATATTTGTTTATAGGCATTTTCGTAAGAACATGAACAACTAATTGCAATGTAATAACATAGAATTGCACATATTTTTCATAATATAAATTTACATATACAATCTTGGTGTGTCTAATGCAGTTGCTACAACTTGTCCAATAACATAAACATTGTAGAAATACCTTGAGTTGCAAATGATTGCTACAACTTTAAAATCAAGTTGAAAAAACTTGCTAAAATTTTCTTAGATTATGTCTATTCTTATCATGGACTTTTGAGTTATGTTGTGTTAGATGAATCTCCACAATTTGTATCTAGGTTTTGAAAATCATTATTCCAATGTTTGAAAATCTAAATCAATATTTCTTCTACATTCTATTCACAAATGGATGGACAAACTAAATGTGTGAATCAAATTCTAGAACGATACTTGTAATGTACAATCAACTATCATTGAGACAATTGGACAAATCTTCTACCCTTAATGAAGTTTTTTCACAATAATAGTTTCCATTCATTTGTTAAGTAAACTCCATTATTTGCCAACTATGGAAGACACCCTAAGGATAATATATTCACTCTTGCAAAAGTTGATAACCTTACTAATGAAGATTTGGCTACCCACTTATACAAAATCCAAAAGGAAATGAAATCATGACTTTAAAAAGTTTAAGAAAAATACAAAATTAATGTAGACGAGTTTAGGAAGGAACAACCTCTATTTCAAATGGAAACAAGGTTCGTTTTCTTCACCACAACATGAAGACCAATTGCCTTTGTAAGAAGTTAGATTATCAATGTCTTGGGCCATTTTCTATCATCAAACATATCAACATAATGGCATTTCGATTACACCTTCCAAATTCTATGAAAATACATCATGTATTTCATGTTTCTCTTCTTGAATATTATAAGGATTCATCTATTGTTAGAAGATCATAACCCATGTTTGTTCATGTAGAAATCCATGGCAATGAAGAATATGAAGTTGAAAAAATATTAAATTTTAAATGTGTACGGCAAAATCTATTATATTTTATTCATTGTTGAGGCTATGACAAATTAATGAACGAACATGGGAATCAAATGCCAATCTTGAAAATGCACAAAATAAGGTTCAAAAGTTCCACAATTGCTTCCCAAAAAACCAATTTATTGTAACATGTTCAAACTTGAATTAACAATAAAAGCTAGTTTTTCATTTTGTGTCAAAATAAATGTATTACCTCTACTTATAAATTTTAAGCAAATTGCTCATTGTGCTCCTTGTGGAACTCATTGCTAAAAGGGGGGTAATGTAAGGGATATACAAAACCCACACGAAAACATAACTTTATGTGTTAATATTTTTAAAAGAATATAAATTGTAACTTCATGTATATACGTATTTGGACAAAGTCTCTTGAAAGTTTCCAACAACTTTCAAGAGATAAAAAACTAATATGCGGCCATTCATAAAATCCTACAAGCTTTGGGATACTCAATGTGGAACTCTTAAACCTTATCTTGAACTTCAACTTTAATCCATAATGCAATTGTCATGATTTGCTTTGAAAAATTTCTTAGAATTTTTTTTCATTTGATTATGTTTGTCCTTCATCAATTTTTGTTTCAATTTTGTCTTTGGTACCAAAAAGGAAAAAAAAGAAAAAGCAATATAAAGCAAGAAAAAAATGTTTTACAATGTGGTAAGTAGCATAAGGTGGCAAACAATCAACTTTCCATTATTGAGATAATATGATGAAGCATTCATATGGATATCCCATATTTCCCTAAAGATTATGTGATGAGAGTTCTTAGGAGCCTTTAGTACAACTACCGTAGTGGCATACCCTGTTCGCGACCCAAGGTCGCGAATAATTATTTTCGGTTGTTTTTTCCTTTTGCAGTGGACAAATTCTGAATTTCAAGATTTACGCACAGCCCTTGGTTAAGGGTTTTGAAGGTTTTCGCAGGGTTTGCCTGTAGGATCCTGGCCGTTGGTTGAGAGGGGACTCAAGACATCTTAACCGTTCAATTTAAGATTCTGCTGCCAATTTTTTTTGTGATCCGTGCCACTGCCAGAGTCACTAGACCTTTGTTGGCATGAAGGAGTGTTCTATTGATTCAATTTGTGGGAGCTTGGGATTGGGTACTAGGGTTGGCATTTATATTTCGCATTTTCGCACCACAGGACGGATTTGTATTATTTTTTCACAGTGGCCTGAAAATAATTAATTTAGTGCGAACAGGGTATGCCACTACGGTAAGTAGGTGAATTGCTTAACATCAATTCTACTTAAGTTCCACATATTTAAGCTTTTGAATGAAAACATTCACTTAATGAGGTTCTAATAAGATTGTAAGCTTGGCAATGAAATCACATCTTACTATTGGGTCCAAATTCTATAAGTAGTACCAAGCAAGACAAAGTAGAGGTAGTCTTTGACTCAATCCTTAATTTTGCATCATATTTTTATTCCTATACACACATTACTGAATAAAAAAATTTCATGTTTTGAAATATGATATGTTAGACCATCATATATAACTAAAAATTAATATCACACACTTTGTGTCCATGTACATCATGAAAAAAGACTAGTAAAAAATATAGAAAAAAATACAAAAAGGAAACATTGTGATAAGTTTTTTGGTACACCTTAAAGAATTTGGACCTTATTGAGTTTTTTTTTTATAAAACAAAATAAATTCATGGTGAAATTTCCCAAATTCCAATGCCTTTTGTGGTGCTTTTGGTATTGTTGAAAAGTTTTCGATGAGTGAAGGCACATGGAGTTGGTTTCACAATGTTTGCACTTATGTTGTAGAAGTTATTGAAAATTGAATCAAAGTTTAAAATTATATTGAAATTTGGGCATGCTCTTTGTTTTATTCAAAAACCTTGATGAGTAGGATTTAATGAAAGTTGTTTGAAAAAAAATAGACCTAAGATTTGGGAGATATTGAATTTTGAATAAGTATTGTCATTAAAATTTCAGAAAAATCAAAATATTAATGAAAATTGGATTTTAGACTTAGGCTAAAGGAGATCTACCAACATGTGCTCAACAAGGAATGTCACATTAATGATTTCTGAAATGAGTATTTTGTATTGAAAGTTTCCATTGACTCATGTGATGTTGTTGAAGCATGTTTTAATAGGTTAATTTTGCATGCCAATTCAATTAATAATGAATATGACCTTTGCAATATTGATGAAAACAATTGTTGTAACATTACACTTTATGAATTCTTTTGAGACATGGGTTATCATGTCCATAGGATTTTTCAAAAATAAAAATCATAGCAAAAATCTTTTAAAAATCATAAAAAATCAAAGTTGATTGTTGTTCATGTGGTTGGTTGGGTAGGTGGGTGGTCAAAAATACAATTCAACAATATGAGATGAAGTTGAAAAGGCAATTGCATGATAGACCAAAACTCATCCATGCACAAATCAAACTCAATGTCATAACACTATAAGATTGAAAACTAGTTCGTGGCATGTGTAGTTGTGATTTTGAATGGTATTTCACATTATTTAGCCTAAGTTTGAAATTTAGCTTTTTAAAATTTTGATTTTATTGAATTTTCATTTGCAAATACCATTTAAAATTCAATATTTCTTACATCTTAGGTCTAAAAATAATGAAAGCATCTTCATGAAATCCTACTCATTGAGATCTTTCCCAACAATGCCAAAGATGTGTCATAATGTTTCAAAACTATTTTGTTTTGATTTTATTATATTTTCAATAACAAAATGTCTCAATATTATAAAAAATTGCATTGTAGGTCTGAATGTTATGAAACCACTTCATGCATCCTTACTTTGCAAGAGCTTTTCAATGGTATCGAGAGTGCAACACTTGAAAGGTATGGTGGTTTGGGAGATCTCATTGTGATAAAACAAAACAAATTAAAGCAAATGGAAACAAATAAAACAACTTACCTTTGTAAATAGTAGGATGAGTGATGAAGGCAAACAATCATCCATAACTTAAACAAGATGTAAAGCCCTTTAAAAATGTCCTCTTTGTTAAATGGGGGTCTTCCCATGCACAATAACCCTACCCACTAGGGTTCAAAGATTGTGAAGCATATTATGTGTAATTTCCCTCTTTGGAAGGAAATTACATGTACCCATAGTACCTTGGCTAATTAGGCAATAATTTTAAAAAATATAACACTTGTTGAAACTTTTGAAAAAAAATTCTTGCTTGCCATGCCTTAACTTTGGAAAAGTGCAATGGGAAGTGCCAAAGAAAGGACTTTAACAAAATTTTACACTAAACAACAAGACTTATATGGGCATACATATTTGATTACAACAAAAAAATTCAAGAAAGTAAAAAGCCTAATTTTAGAACATTATTATTTTTATTGCCAAATGTCAATGACAATATATATATATATATATATGGCACCAG
>Ga0209208_10009252_pt1 | contig 12981 bp, 11 predicted proteins | sample S1TSphfallax_3_FD_187694 | JGI IMG/M metagenome (GOLD analysis project Ga0209208, IMG submission 187694) | Host-associated microbial communities from peat moss isolated from Minnesota, USA - S1T2_Fd - Sphagnum fallax MG (SPAdes) (version 2) | ecosystem: Host-associated > Plants > Peat moss >...
AAGATGTTTATGTTAAGAGTTAAAAGACACATCTTGAAGACAGAGAGCTCTCATATGGTAACAAGAAGTTTATATATTTTGACAAGCAGCAAACAAATTGTTTTGTTCTTAAGAGGGAGTGTAAGACGTCAAATCTAGGATTAAGGTTCAAAGTTCAGGGTTTTTAAGGTTTTAGGAGATCTCTCATGCAGCAATCCCATGTAGCGAATTTGCTTATGGCATCTGTTGGGAGCAAGGAGGAGCAGCAGCAACAGTACAGGAGGAGGAAGAAGATCTCTAGAGATCTGAGAAGAGTTTTGCCCCCACTGCCTGCTCTAGTTTCCAATTGATGGTCAGTTGAGTTTGCAATCCCCTATGTTAGTGCATACATACTTGTTTTGGTATTTTTTGGTGCTTTCATAAATTGACCATCTTTTGTAATTCTCCTCAATGTTTCAACATTCACATGCAGGCACAAGGTGGGTTGGGATGGATGCTGAAAACGAGAGTTGGTTGGCTGAAATGATAGAGGAGGCAGCTGTTTTCAGGAGGCAGGCACACAGAGGGTGTGAGGTCTTATCTCTACCAAGCCAGGACCATCAAGGCTTGACCCAACACCATTTTTGTCACCACAAGCATGTGGTTGAGGTTCATGGCTTTAGGAGACTTTCAGAAGGCTGCTGGGGATCAAACATGGATCCCTGGAACCTGAGCATCATAACAAAGATTCATTCATTTGAATTTCTCTTTATGTCTTTTTGGGAGATTGGGCCGAGGTTGATTTGAATTTCAAAGAGAAAACAGTCACAGATTAATACTTTCAGGAAGATATTGCCTATGGCTGTTTATTACTGTTTGTAGCTATTCACGTTGTGGAAGTGAAAACATTTGGAGTTTGTGGATGAAAATCTACAGGGCTGGTCAGACAACTTTTGCAAGCTTTTGTAGACAGGGCAATTCAAACAGTGAATCCTCTCAAAAAGATGCTTCTGACACTGAAATCAAATATCCTGAGTCAGAAGCATGCATTTATACCCCCTGTCAGTTCTCATTTGATGCATATGGATAGGTTCTTCAGCAGGTGTCTTGTTTGATTTTTCCTTCTGATTTGGTCAATAAATTTCCAGGACCACTGCATTCTTGTGATCCTCTAAGCACTCACACCTTCAGGATCCTTTGAACTCCTCTCCATCAAAGCTATCCTTGATTGTTAAGGTATCAAAAGTTTGAGTCCAACTTTTCATTAGTGTTTCTAAAGCTAAACACTACTTGAGAGTCATCCATTCTTGCTTGTTGTCATCTGTCACCTCTCCTGTGTTCACCAAGTATGAGTGTGAGGGTTTGCACTAGGATGGAGGCAATAGTCAGAACAAACTGTTGGATGGGTAATGTACAACAAAAATTTTCTTTGCTGATGCCCACCATCCTTCACTCAAACATAGAGAGCTTAATGCAAGAAGCTAGACCCTATTTTTGCAAATCTTTTGTAGACTTGTGTGTGTTCATGTTTTCATGTGCTCTTTTGATAGTAGATTTTCAACTTGAAGCCTCTGCCGTTGTGCAAATTGATAGCTTATCAATGGAGGATGGAAGCTAGAAATGTTATTGAGCTCAAAGATTCTTGCCTTGCATTTTGACATTTGAGGATTAGGTGGGTTGGATTTCTTGTAGATCAAGTGTTGTATTTTTCATGTAGAAGGAACTAAGGTCTAGAGGGAGAATTTTGGAGGAATTTAGAAAGCGTTGTGCTTGTGATTTCAGAATTTTTGAGGTGAATACATCACATTTGAATTGTTGTTTCATTATCTTCTTGTGTGCAGGAAGTTGATGCCTTATCTTTAGGTGGTTTTGAAGGTCGTACTAGTTTGACCCCAATTGCAGCAGTGTGTTATCTGTTTGTGAAGCTTCTCCACATTCAAAGACTATTTGCATCTTCCAATTTCCAAAAGGACTGACATCGTGTTGATTCCCTACATCTTCTCCAGCAAAATTGAAGCTCCAGCACAATGATCACAAGAAATCTCTCTCTGTTTGCTTCTGACAAAGTATGTATGGCTGTCCATTTTGTACATGCTTCAACAAAAGTGTTTAGGAATTATCTGTAGTGGATTTCATTGCATTGATCACCCCTTCTTCCAAACTTACTTCAAGCTTAAGATATCTGATTGTTCATTATGTTATGTTCAGAGAACTCTGTTTTTGTGTTTTTGAAGTAGCATCAGACACCAGAGCTTCAATAGTTGTTTTCTGGCTGTTCAATCACATGGAAGGGTTTGGTCAACTGGTTCTTTCAAGGTATGCATTCTTTACCTTTGCTTTGAACTCTGGTTTTTTTTTCCCTTCCTTTTGTGGTTTCGCTGCACAAACAAAAAGATAGGAAGAAAGAGATTGCTTTTATTTTGCTTCTACTTTCAATTTGCACAGCTTGTTTGTTTTTTATTTGCACAAACAAATTCTTCCTTTTGCGGTTTTGTTGCACAAACACATAGAGATAGAGAGAGATAGAATTAAGCATGCAATAGCAGCTATCCCTATTTGTCCATGATCTTCCAATTTCCATGTTTTTAGGATGATTTAAGTGACTAATGCTGTTAATTTTACACGAAAGATATGTGTGTACAAAAGTCTTGAACCTAACTATTCAAACTATGCAAGCCCTCTTGTTCCTTATAGAAAATGCTTCCATTATGGAAATAAAATAGGTTTGAATGGTTGTAGGCAACAACAACACTAAGCAAATGGTCCAAGTGTAACTCTAGTCCAAAGCACACGCTGTAGCAGAGTCAGAGGCATCAACTTGAATCCCTAGCAAAATATGATTATAAATTTTCTACTCACTCTGGCTCAGGAGATATAGAGAGTTGAGAATCCTGAAAACAATTTGTATTGTGTCCTGACTCTGATTTCATGAACTTTGTACAAATGCTCTCGACAGTCTTAGAAAGGGTATGTTCAGCAGTCTTGGAAAAAACCAACATTGCATTGTGATGCTGGCAAAATTCTAAAGTGTGAAGTTCTGTGCAAAATCTAGCACTGCTTGCACTAGGGCACAATTGTGTTTTGCAGCATTGAATTTGGCAATTTCAAAGAACAATATGGATCTTCAATTGTGTTTGTTCAGTTTCTCTTCCAATTTCCACAATGTTCTTAAGTTCATTGTAAGTTCAGAAGTTTCAAACAAACTAGTCTACTTATCTTGTGAATCACATTTATGGGGATTTTTGTTCCTTGTGTGGGCAGTATTTATGTGTTGATTGACAACTGCATTTTTAGTGTTCATGGTGGTCTTTCTGCCTCCATAACAACCTTTGATCAAGTGTGATTGTTATTGAAGTTTTGGATGTTGGAGACTCTCCATTGCAACTACACAATATTATTATGCACACTAACGAATTAGAATCCACAATCCTTTTGCCTTCATGCTCTCAGCTTGGGTTTCACTTCCACCTTTCTTCTATCTGAAAGCTGTGTTGCTAGCTCTTCATGAATGTTATTCCAAGAAAGCACATTTGGATTTCAATCTCCTAAATTCTCTTTCTAGATGTGTGGGCTGAGAGTTATGTAGAAAGTTATGTAGAAAGCCTAGTTTGATAATTGACCTTATAGGTCGCCTTATGGCTAACTCAATCACTTTATAACCTTATCTTACATAAACATATATATGTATGTGTAAGATAAATAATTTGATATCATATATTCTATTCCTAGCCACATGGAAAGCCCATATACATATTTAAGATAACAGCAGTGGTATTTTTCCTGATTTGATCATCTTGATTGTATTTTCACAGACATTGGCGATGGAGGTTCAAGACATTTTCTTACAAGACATTAGCATGGACAAAGCAACCCTAGCCATAGCCAAAAAAATCATGAGCAAAAGTTGACTCCTCAAGGGTCAATTTTTCTATTTGTAATAGATTCCCTAGTTGATTGTTGTTTTACCATTGTTGTATTCAAAGTGGTTTACATGGAGTATGCTAAGGTATGGAAAAATGTATTCTTATTTAGGTCACTAGTGGGTAATAGATTCAATGGTAGAATTCCAGACGCGATTGGGCTTATGCAGGCCTTGGTGATTTTGAAAATTGGATAACCTTGTTGTAGATTTCTCAAAGTTGTCTTATCTGTTTGGTGATGTTGTTTCATGTTGGTAGTTGTATGTTTCTGCATGTGAATTCATTTTGTAAATAAGGGAGTTATTGCTATGGAAATATGATGCATGTATTCTTATCACACTATTCATCTGTCCCCAAACTCTTCGAGGGATCTCAGTGGCAATTAGCTTGAGGGTCCTATTCCTCCTATACATGGCAATATTAAGTCTTTGAGCAATTTGTATTAACTGCCTACCACCTGCCAATTTCAAAGAGATTCAATAAACAAATCATTTCAAGCTTCTGATTATGTGTGTACTTTGTTGAAGATTCGAAGGAGATTTTTTAATGAGAATGAGCTTTGTCCTTGACTTCTTGTCTATGTTTGTAAGAAACCATACCTTTAAGAAAATGGTTAACTCATTGGTTTAGTTGCTTAACAGGTGTTGTCAAGGTGGTAACCTCTACAATCTTTGAACTTTTCAATTCATGTTTTAAGGCAAGCATTCATTCTTGCTCTTGCTCAATGTAAAGGAGGAGAGGTGCATGGATATCATGTGGAGAGCTAGCTACTTAAGATGATACTTGAGTTGGGTGTATTGTTGTGCTTGAATGGAGTTCTAAACATTGATGTGAATAAGCTTGTCCAAGGTTGCATACACTACATTTTTATGTTGAATCATTAAACTAGAATTTTGTACTTTTATTACATAAAATAGAACATAACTAATGTGCATGTGAAATTTAAATTGTTCATATAACAATATCCTTACATGCTTAGCTAAAGTTCAAATTTTAACAAAAGTCATTTTGTTACAAACCAAATCAAACACTACCCTAAATGCATATACAAAATTTTTTACTTTACATAGTATGGTTCTCATATTTTAAAAATTTTAAGCATTCACAAATGCAATTTCAAAAACCTATGAAATTGGATAATCAATTTATAATTGTGTACTTCACATCATTAATAATATTTTTTTCCAATTTTATGATGTTACATCACGGGCTAGAATCCCAAGAGGAATTTAGCACTTAATGGCAACAAGCTTTTAGAATCCATCTAAATAGTAAATAAGAATAGTTAAAAAAATACTACTTAGCTAATTTTTTTTATAAAAATGCAGTTAGAAAATTACACAATTTTTTAAAAAAACGTTTGGTGATTTTTGTAAAAGTAAAAACATGAATATCGTGATAGAATATTTCCTTTTTATTTTTCTCATTTCGGCAAAATTTTGCAAAAACAAATGTTGCTTCACATGTGAAACTAATTTCATAAAGTTTTTATTACATTGAGTTAACTTACTTAAAATAACTTAATTTATTACAAAAGTAATTTATTTTAATTTTAAAAACACATTGAAGTTTTTAGAATACATTTGCTAACTAGTGTAATGTCTTTAAATTTGAAATTAAAAATAGTAAAAATTTTAATTAAAATTATGAACTTAAAGACATGTGAATTTTGATTATATGATTTCAAAAATGAAATTCATTTCATTGTGATATTTTTAAAATAAGTTTCTTGTAAAAATATTATAATTGAATTTATAACCCAAATCAAATTATCAAAATTTATATAATGTTTTGCATTTGGGGTTAAAGACTATAACCCCATGACTAGGAAAAAAAACTTTGGATTAATCTAAGGTTATTTAATGTCATTTCAAGAACCTCACAATAAAAGTAATGACTATATTTGTATTTTATCTTTCTTTTAAAAAAAAACTAAATAAATAAAAATTCAAAATGACAGATAATGTATTACCACATATTTTTGTATATGGTGTAATGCACAATGCATGACAAACAATTTTTCTATTCTTTGAATTTTTTAACAGTTTCAATTTATCATCCTAGGTAGTGCATAATAGCCTAGAGCCCAAGTTTGTGATATTTGGATCTTTAGAAAGCAAGAAACCACCACAACAAAGAAAATCTCCAAGACTTTAAAATCAATTTGACTACAAATCAATAATCAAAATCTTTGTTGCCAATCATCATTTTGAAACACACCCATCTTCAACAAATAGTACTTACTACAAAACCAACATGATGTCATTTATAAAAGCTTGTTTTGACACAGAGGCAAACCATGATCATGTTTGATCAAACCATCCTTGTTTTGACAAAAAAAGAGGACAAAAGAATATGATTAGAAAATTATCATGTTGGAAAAACATTTTTTCTTCTCACCTCATGCTTGATCCCAAAAAACATTATTTGAAGGGTACTTGAAAAGAATTATTTTTCATGAAAAACAATAACACATGATTCTAGTTATTTATGTGAACCCAACCATCAACTAGGACCTCTTTAATGAGGTTTTCGTGTTTGTAGTAGCCAAAAAACAAAGAGCTACCACAAATGCAAATCCCTCTTCATGGAATCGTGGTGTTGAAATCATCAAGTTGAGTTTAGGAATTGATTCTAAATGTACATCAATGCTGGGCATATTAAGTGGGCCCATTGTTCCATTCATGGAAATCATGTTTTGTTATTGGATGAAGCTTGCTACACATGTCTGTATCAATCCTAGAGAAGCCCAACAAGTAAATGTGAAGAAAATCAAAAATTCAATATGTCAGCTCTTTTTGTGCAACAACACAAAGCCGGTTGGCAAACTTTATGTCTAGATACCATCCCTACCCCAACATTTAATAATCCCCAAAATGGGTGGTTAGGGGAAGAAAATCTACATTCAAACCAAAATTTTGTGATTTGAACTTTAAATTTCCCATCTAGGCAAGACCAACATCTACCTCTGTATTGCCAAGAATTTATTACAAGTAAACATAATATATTTGTTATGTCTTTTTACATCAATTGAAAGTTTCAAGATTTCCCAGAAACAACATTTGAACCTATTTTTATGACAAATTAATCATTTCAGCAAAATATGTTGGTATGATCAACAACATGGATGATATGTGATGTTTTCAACAATCAATTGAACCAGAAGAGTCAAACAAAATAAACCACTACCTCCAGGCACAACATAGAAACAAAAATAATAAAATATAAAACATGGTAGGTTCCTACCATAACCATGCCGAACATGGGCACACACGACAACCTATAAAAACTCTTCAACATGGGGGGGGGGGGACAAGGGTGTTGCTTGTGATAGAACAAATTGAATGTGTTCACCAAGGCCCTTTTTCACCTTCAACAAACCCATCCCAAACAAAACTTGAAGGCCATATGAAACTAAACTAGCAACAACTTCTTGTGTTTTTACACCACCAATAATTTAATTCTTGCTTACAAAAGAACTTACCTTGATGAATATTGGATAATCAAACAATGGAAATGCCTTGTTTTGGTTGTAGCCTTGCTTGAGCCAATTCAACTTGGTACATCTCCAAAAAAATACATGAAATCAACAATTAGTTATAACAATATAAATCAGTTGCAGTAGTTTGCAAGATCGATTAATGGACGATGCAAAAGCTTTAGTACAATTGAAAAGCTAGCTCAAAATCAGAACTTGTTGTAGACACAGTTGGTTCAATGTTTCTTTCTCTGTGTCTTCAAAGCCTAGATTTTTTCCATCATCAGAATCAACCCACCTAAACATGAAAAATAAAATTAACTAATTTATACAATAGCCAACCATGCTGCCACTTAAATTGCATGGGCCCTTTCATCACTAGCCCTAAAATTGTTTTCAGCATAAGTGGAAAATTGCCTTGTACCTTCCTCTTTCACCTTCCAAAATATCCCCTTCTATAATAGCATCATCTCTCACATCCACCTGGAAACCTTCAACATATCTATCCATCCCATTTAAAGTCCACCCCTTTGTCTCTTTCTCATTACCATTAATATTTGTAAAAACATCCTAGCATAGAGTATTAGAGCAAATATAGTTGGTAAATTGCACATTCCAGAGCAACCAATCAAAGTAGTAGGAATGTTACTCCAACATACTTGTGTCATACTAATGTCACACAAGTTTACTTGCATACAACCAATATTAGGTTCTCTATGATTAACCTAAGTTGTGCCATTTCATTGAGGGTGCTACATGACAAAAGAATTAATAGGGAAAATTATTGAAACTGCCATAAAACTTGAGCCTAATGTGCTGCATAGGTTCCCCTCTTTAAGTTTCATACCCATTTTCCCCCAAAAAGGTGGATTTTCCTTCCACATCTATTTGGTTTTGACAATCCCCCTCACTTGTGACCCTTGTGTGCCCTAACCAATTGGATTCTTCATCAACCAAAACTTGCACAAATCATTTGCATCATTCCACTACCAAAAATCTCTAGAATTAGAAGTTGAAATTTTTTTTTTTCTATTTTGGGAATACTCAATATGACAATTTCCACATATTGATGAATAAGTGCAACTCTTGTTGCTTACTTAAAAAGATGGTACTACTAGAAGATCCACATAGTTCATCTTGTGATTAGATTAATAAGACATGCATTAACATTTGAATAAATGGCATGTCAGTGTTAATGTCAAAAGATGGGTTATATGGTACATATTGACAAAAAAAACACTTCTTTACAATATATTCACCAAAGGATTCATCATCTTGCACCATGAGAACATGTGCAACCAATAACACAAAGAGACTTCCCCTCACAACCCATTATACATCCCCGATTCATTTAACCTACCTACTAGTATTGAAGGTTTCCAATAAATGTTTAGGATTTAGGGGTTTCTATTGCAAGAGGTTCCATGTCCAAGTTTGCTAATAAATGAGGATTTCCATATAGCATGATATTCCATGTGCCAACTTGTTAATATCAAAGGATTCCAGTGAGTGTTTCTAATGAAAAAGGTTTGCATTGGTAGAAAATGAATGAACTGATGTTAAAAGCATGCAAAAGATGGATGTGCTAAAAAGTATCACGAACATGCAAAGCCACAACTTCAACAAGGGTAACCCCTTCTTTATCAAGATATTGTTCCTCATCCTTGCGTCTTTATTTTATCCTTTTAAATTTTGAATGAATGGCAATTGTTGTATTAAGGGTTTTTTCAAGTTGTCATTTCTTCTTCTTTACATGTTTCAATTGGTCTATCTCCTCCTTGGCCTACTTCTTCTTCTCTACCTACTTCAATTGGTCTATCTCTTCCTTGGCTAACTTTTTTTCTTTTTCCTAGAACTCAGTGTAGCCAAAAAGGGCAAAAGACCTAGGCTCAACCTTGTGCTAGCACTTTCCACTAGTGTTTAAGCACTATCCACAAAACACCCACAACATAACTTACTTGGTATTAGATTGTTCAAAACATAACAATAGGTGGTCCACAATTCCTATTCCAATAATAACATGAGTCATAGTTGTGGGACAACAACCCTAGTTCATAAGGGTGTACTAGGCTATTTGTAAGGGATTTGATTCAAGAACCTTAGGGTATTGATGCATCATCTTCCCCTAGAAGGCTTATTCGGAACTCCTTGGATGGGAATGGCAAAGGCCGAATAATATAAAGGCTTTTGCGGCCATCATAAGCAAGTAGCATGTAACCCAACGTAGTATTTCTATAGAGCTTCACTAAATGTTCCATGACAACTTTGTTAACACCTTGAAATACAACTTTCTCAAAATGTTGTATCTTGATATCACGGTTCACAAGGCTATTAGCACTACCAAGCCAAACACACACTACTAAAAATAAAAATAAAAATATCGCTAGCCACATTAGTAGCAAAGTTGTTGAAATAAATTCCTTTTCAAAATCAATTCCATGCATGTATGAAAATAGATTTTTCTTTGAAAAAGACTTCAATGATTATAGTTGTGCATTATAAAATATGGGATAAATTTGCTCAAAAACTTCAACTTAGACTTGTTCTTTGCAAAAAAATATTTCATAGAGGAGTCAAGAAATTTCAAAGCATGTGAGTGGGGCATACTCACTTTGCTTATATAATATGACATTGCTTATGAATAAGGCCACCACAAACACATTTGAGAGACAAAATATGGATAATTCCATGCTAAAATATTGACCACTTGCAAATAATGGCAAAGTTTACACAATGTTTGGAGGGATGTGTGTTTTGGTTGCAAATATTCTACTTTATGAAGGAGAGCAGTAAGGAAGCCAACATTTCTATAGATTTGGCCACATATTATAGTGCACACAAATATATAATCCTTAGAATGAAGTTTATTTATCATGGCTAGAATGTTTACAATATGTTTACAATATGATGCAATTATTAGATGCAAGAAATTGAGCGCTTGCTAGAGAACAATTTAGAAACATCTTGGCGATATTACTTCATGTTTCCAAAAAGGAGGCCTCAAGCACATGTGCACTAACCTTAATCTTGCAGACATAATAGTTTCAATGTGCACATTTGCATCATTTTTAAATGCAAATTTTCATGATCCGTTGTGGGTTCTCCAATGGAGAAGAAAATTTGTGAAACATTATTGAATACACAAGTGTTTAACATTGGCAACTTTTTCATGCCATGTTTCCCCTCTTGCATAGTAATGGCATCTTCTTCTTTCACTCGTCATCTTTGTGACATAGTTCTTCATTTATATGACATGTCTATTACTTGTGCCACAAACTACAAACATAATTACAAGAGAGAAATGGGGAATTACAAGACTCAATCATGCTTGCCAAAAAACATCAACAAATGTAGGTCCTCAAAAAGCTCTCAATGTAGTATATGGTTTCCAAGCCATGGTAGCTTTGAAGAAACAACCCTAAATACATAATAGATAAAAAGGGTCTTATCTTGCAAATTGTGAAAAACACCCAAGCACATTTGCAAGAAAGAAATGAGGGAATTACAAGACTAAGAGTTATTGTGCCTTTCAAGAAGCATCAACAATGTAGGTTCCCAAATATTTCTCAATGTAATGGCCATATGGCTTCCAAGCCATGCCAAATTTGAAAAAGTGACCCAAATACATAATAATGGCATCTTCTCTCATTCATCATCTTTATGACACTTTTGTTGTTCATTCCACAAACCCCAAACACATGTGTAAGAGAAAAATGGGGAATTATAGGATTGAGAATCAATGTGCTTGTTAAGAAGCATCAGCAATGTAGGTCCCCAAAAAGCTTTCAATGTAGTAGCCATATTGTTACTTCCAAGCCATGGCAGCTTTGAAAAAACAAATTCCAAATCCATAATAGATCAAAAGCTTTTGCAGCTTTCTTACAAACCAAAAAAAAAAACACCCATCTTGGATTAAAAAACACCAATAAGAAATTGGGGGTTAAAAAAGAAACCTACCTTCTTCCTAGCCTTATGTTGAAGGAACCAATCACCACTAGGAAAGTGTGGTGTAGTTCACTAGACTATTTCACTGTGGAACCATAAAAGTTAATTAAGTCCACTATAATTCACTGCTTTTACCTTCATTGGTGAAAATGGTTCACTATATGGTGTACATGTTTACTAAGGGTGAAGTTTGTTTACTAGGTTTGTTTCTTTAACATTATTAAAATAATTATTGAAAAATCTCTAGTTAATTGGGTTCAGGGCATTAGTAAATTAATTAGTTAAATGGGACATATTTTATCTATATATTCCGATTTCAAGCATTGATCATGTGTTTGATGATTATGCTGGTCTTTGAGGAAGTCTCAAGACTTGTTAATCACGGCGAGGTCACGGCATGGGGGCTGAGTGTATCTGCTATAGCCATCCACAAGGTGCAGATATTGCTCCAATTTGCCATGTGTTGCAGAAGGTTTTCATCGCAGTAGATTCCTCGTATTTTCTCGTTTGTTTGCTCCAACTTGAAAGAGAGCTCACTGACAATACATGTAGCTGCTTCATACTTAGGGTACCAAATGGTAGCAGACTTTGCAAGCTTCCTCGCACAAATGGACCAAGTCAATCTACGTGCCTTCCAATTTTTTTATCTTCTTTGCAATGTCTGACTGATCAACCCTAAACCTTAACCCTAACCCTAACCCTAAACCCTACTTGCCGAGGCATGGATCCAAGTTCTTCTCCGGAGGCAGCAGCAGTCTCCTACTGTTGCTGCTGAAACTCTTTCCATAGATCTTCCAATTTATCAACGCGATCACGGCATCTAAGCTTCACATTGAAGACAAACCTCCTCCAAGCCTCCTGGGTACAAGTGCGACAGACTCTCCACTTTCTCCATAATGAAAAGTCTTTCCCAGACACCTTCCACTCGCCTGCTGCCTCTCTCTCTCTCTCCAGTTTTTCACTGTCCTTTTGCATCTTCGCTGCAAGCTTTTTTACACTCTCAAGTTCCACCTAAAAAAAAAACTCAAAATGAGATCGTCGATCTTTGAGTCTCAGGGACATAGTCTATATGCATTATGCAAAACATCACATTGCAACAGCAACAGCCAAAATCGGCTGCAGATTTGGAAGAATCTGTGTACACACCAGGGAGCATAAGGAAGAAGAAGAAGAAGGTATAGAGAGCTTTCTACCTTCACTGCCTTTTCAACTTTCTTGAGGTCCTTCATCTCAAGCTTCAGATCAGCGCCTTCGTATTTGAGCTTCTCCATCGTTTGCAATAATAAGTGGCCTCTCTCTTTTTCAAAATTCACCTGCAAAGGCACAATTCAACAAGGAGAGATGGACACGTGAAGATTAGCAACGCTTCAACTTGCAGGAATTGGAAAAAGGTGTAGTTGGTGAGCAGACCTGACTGTTGCTGTAGCCAACATTGCTTTTGAAGGACTATAGCTGCCTGCGCAGAAATCCATTTTCCAATTTGAGAATGTCTTGCTCATGGTTGGCATTTTCTTTGGCAAGCTTGGCAACTTTGGTGAGATGGTTCACATGCTCTTGCAAATGATCTTTGCCCTTGTTCAGAGCTTCAACCTTAGCCCACAAAATATGCATGTTGCTCTTCATCTCCGTCATGACCAGGTCCTTTTCATTCAACCGTTTCTCTATTCTCTCATCCACTAG
>Ga0209208_10009253_pt1 | contig 12978 bp, 9 predicted proteins | sample S1TSphfallax_3_FD_187694 | JGI IMG/M metagenome (GOLD analysis project Ga0209208, IMG submission 187694) | Host-associated microbial communities from peat moss isolated from Minnesota, USA - S1T2_Fd - Sphagnum fallax MG (SPAdes) (version 2) | ecosystem: Host-associated > Plants > Peat moss >...
AACCAATAACCCCAACTTTGGTTTAACACACATTGTTAAACCATAGGCCGCAAGGTATCAACAACAACTTGGGCTATTGCCCCAACCTAGGGACTTGGAACACAACCTTGAAGAACCAATGATTGTTGCCTTTTGTAGCAAAGGGCAATGACATGCTTGAATTCAAAAGTCTCTTGGAATAGGATGACTTTTGAGGCAAACCTAATCTTCACAAGAGTGTTGAGCTTTTGTGGTGGCACCCCCACATCCAAGCATGTTGTATGCCATTCTTGCCATCCCTTATTGCTTTTTTTAGTCCAAGTGATAATCTTTTGCAATATGGACTACACCTCCTTGATTGATATTGAACTCAAACCAACACATACTTTTGAATTATCTATGGAATATTGGCAACACTTGGACATGGCATGGCCCCAATAGGATTCAAGGTAGGGTTAAATTAACCCCCATATTACTATTTTATCTATTCCCTTTGTGTGAACACACAAGAATTAGTTTACTCTTTATATTTTAGTCATTTTAAATTTGGAATCAAGAGAGGATTAAAAGAAATAAAAATATCCTTACCAGCCCTTGGTGTGAATCCAAGGTTAAATGTGTAAAATCCTTCTCATTCTTAAGGAGTAATGTATATGACCTAACAACCATGCTTGCTCTCCTTTGCTTTCTAATTTACATATGTTTAATCATGATTAGTTCACTTACTCATGGAGTTGGACTCAAAATATGGGGTTGGACTCAGCTATCACCTTGTCGTCTTAGGTCCCTTCTTTTGAAAATACCCCTACCATGTGGCTTTACCCTATGCATTGAGGTTGGGGCCATAATCTTCTGATGATGATCATTCATTCATTATAGTGTTTAGAATATGTTAGTTGAACATGATTTTTATTTAAAATTGTTGAATTTGTCACCCTAGACTTTAATGTCATGGAATGGCCTTGCCCTTGCACATTATGGTGGGTGTGTCACCTAGCTCACCTAACATGCTTGCTTGGTAAGGCGTGATGACTTGACCAACATAATGGGTTGGGCCTTGGCCATTCCATAGTACAAATCAATCCCTCGTGAGAATCTTGGATTGCTTATTAGTTCACAAGATACTAGTGTTGTTAATTTTGATTTTTGGTTGAATTTGGTTTTGATTCTTGGGCTAGCTATTGGGTGGCATTAGCCATGTAATTGTTATCTTTTGGAATGTCTTTCAAGCATGTAAGATTATTTCCTCCTTTTCTGTGGAATTTAAACATTTAGTTGAAGTAGGTGGTCGCTTTTTGGTTTACAACGTTAGAAATTAGAATTTTTTTTGTTTTGGGCTTTGTGTGGATAAATAGAACCAGCTTGGAATTAAGACTTCTTTAAGGCTTGCTTTTGGAAGAATTGGGAATGATAGTCTTGAAAATGCGAAGAATCAAGTCCAAAACCAAACCAAAGGGTTTATCAAATTAAAAAATTCCTTAAAAGATAATTCTTTTAGTTTTCTTGAAAACAATTGAATCCAAGATTGAAAATTCTTTTGAAAAAATAAGAACATGACAACATTGATTGCAACCTATAGCTTTTGGCCTTCCTTTCAAATGACCTACTACCTTAGTATTTAGGGGCAAACACTAAACAAGAGTTATGAAATAAATGTGGCACCGGTCTCAATGCAATTGTAAGACAATGCTCAACAAGAAAAATATTTGTAATTTTAATTATTATTTTCAAATTATGATTATTATTTTAATTTCTTTTTTTTCATAATATTCTTAAGGAAAAATAAGCGATTTAGTAATTAGAATCTCCCTCTTTAACCAAAGGTCATGGGGTTTGATTTTTTTTAAATTATTTTTTTCTTCAATGGAGAAATGAATGAAAAAAAACCTTGTGGACAACTTTTTCAACTTAGATATTTCAAGGAGAAAAGGATTTCCCCAAGGAGAAAAAATGGTATCTAATCATGTTCTTCAAGGGAGGAACTTTTCTAAGGAGAAGGGGAGCAAGTTCCCCTAACAAGAAGGGCACTAAGTTGTTTTGGAGAACAACTGTCAAGGAGCAAGTTCTTGAATGTTTGAGAAGAAATTATAAGATATGTTATTTTCAAATCAAATGTTTATTATAACATTAAAGAATTTTAAAATGTAAATATCAAAATTGATTTTGCATTTCAAATTTTAAATTATTATAAAATTTATGTCAAAAAAGAAAAGTTAAAAATCAAATTTCAAAGTCTTGTTATTTCTCAAGGCAACTTAGTCCCTTTCTCCTCAAAAAAAAGAGAAAGAGATTTGAAAATTTCATATCCCCAATCATGTTCCCTTGGCGAGAAACTTTCCCAAGCAGAGGGGGAATAACTTCCCTAGGGAATAAATTCTTAAATGTTTGAAAAGAAAGTGCAAGGGGTACACTTTGTTCAAGTCAAACAATCTTCATACCATTGGAAAGCTTTCAAAGCATAAATATCAAAAGTGATCTTGCTTTTGCCATATGAAGCTATGATATAAAAATTATCATAACAAAAAACTAAGAGTCAAATTTTCAAGTCAGTAAGTTGTCACGGGGAGTGACATGACTTCTCTTGTTGCCATAAATTTTAGCTTATAATTTTAAATTGAAAATGAAAAATCACTTTTGATATTTGCACTTTGAAAACTTTCCAATGGTGTAAAGAACATTTAATTTGACAAAATTTATCTTATGTATTTTCTTTTCAAACATTTGAAAACTTGTTCCTTAGAGGAAGTTGCTCCTTTTCTCCTTAAGAAAGTTATTCCCGAGGTGACATGGTTGAGATTATCATTTAATCTCTTTTTCTCCCAGGAAAATTCCTTTTTCCTCAAGGCATTAGCTTGAAAAAAAGTCAAAAGTTTTTTTTTTCATCCATTTCATCCATGGACAAAAAAGAGAATTTGAAAATAATCAAATCTTGGAGCCTTTGGTTGAAGGGAGAAATTCTAATCACAATATCATTTTTTATTTTATTTTTGAAAATATCATGTAAGAAAAGTATTTAAAATGTTAATCATAGTTTGGGTAGAATAAAAATAATTCAAATATTTTATTCTAGTTGGGCATTGTCCTACAACTGTGTCAAGACCAATGTCACATTTAACTCATAACCCTTGTTTAATGTTTGTTATACTTAGGTTGGTTTTAGAACAAGGTGTTGAATAATTAATTTATTTGTCAATTAGGTTTGGCAATAAATTTTTTTTATAATTTAAAATTATACTAAATAATGAAACTATTGTGCTTGAGAGCTTCATTCATATTTTTGGCATGGCAAGCACATATTTTCCATAATTTTTGAAAATTATTAAATAATAATAATAATAATAATAACTAACCAGCCTAGGTACATACTAAACAATGGTTTAATCTTACTTTCTTGGATGAATAATAGCCATATATATGCATGAAAAGAGTACATCTTCATTCTCGCGAGGGATGGATATTGGCCAGTAACCGGATTCAGTGCGCGGCTACCCTGCATGCTCTGGCTGGCTAAGAAGTCCACATAAACCAGTCCTTCTTACGTGAAATGGGCCGCCGTCCCCACTTTGGTGCCCTCAAAGAACAAAAGGCCCACTGGACTGGACTTGCCTTTCCTCTCCGAGGGAACCGGTTGGTCCACCAACAGGAGTCGTTCAGGAGAGCAGAGAAGAGGAGAAAAGGAGAAGGAGAAGAGAAAAGGAGAGGAGAGGAGAGGAGAGGAGAGAAGATGGCGCAAGTACGGGTAGTCATAGCAGTGATCGTGGGCGTCGGAGGAATTGTGAAGTTGATGAGTAATTTGTTGGCAAATAACAGGAAGAAACGCTTGGTGCCGCGACTGGAATTCAATCAGGAGGGAGGGATTACGTATGTGGAGACCTTCGGGGATTATGTCGGTGAGCAATACTTCCCTTTTCCTCCTCCTCCTCCTTCTTCTTCATCTGCTTCTGTCTCCTTCTTGACTCAGATCGTGTCACCCAGAGCTCGATGGCTATGCCGCTCATATACGTTGTCTTTTGGCCGGGCTTGTTGTCGTTGTTGGCAATTCTGTGGAATGACGGAATGAGCAACCGGATCGGATTCATTCCATCGCGGTAAGTATTGTGGATTATTGCTGTTGCGTTGCCGACTTCTCTGGCCCTCCTTGCAAGCTTGAGATTTTTAAAATTTTATTCATTTATATTTTCCATTCTTAGTCGACAACCTTAGGTTGGCCTGGAATAGAGTGTAGCGTAAACTCCTGAGGTTCCTGTGATTTGCAGAAGAGATTGTAGTTGTGTATAGCATGATGAGGAAAAAATGTGTAATCCTGTCTATAACTCCTTATGGTGTCAAAATGAAAATGAGAGGAAAAAGAATGCAGCTGCAAAGCATGTGTGAAGAAGTCCTGTTACATCATGTACCTTATCAAGAATGTGCAAATTATGGAGATAGACTTTTGTTGTGAAGCATGAAAACATGAAAAGGAAAAAATATTTTTGTCTGAGAAACTTGGAAATCCTTCCATTCTAACACTTTTAGCACCTTGATTTTGTTTGAAGCATGGCATAACAACCCTAAACCCTCAACTGTACAATTCAAGGCTTTTGGAGGTGTTGGATGCCATGGTCTTTTGGGTGACCTTCTATTCTAACCAGTTGTTATATGGGAGTTTGATGTCAGTCTAAAAGATTGTGATATGTGTTTGTGTGATGACAAAGTGCGACAGTTGCAACTTAGTAGTAAAATCGCTACTGCCAAGAATGTGGCCAAGGTTGCAGAAGACTATCTAAAGGGTGATAAATCCTCAGCTGATGACAGTCGTGAGAATGCCTGCATGCTTGTCTCTGGTTCAAGTGAGGATGAGTCCGAAGAGAAGTGGCTGTATCATGAACTTTTGAAGGAGCTGGATGCCTGCATGCTGGCTTACTTCAGCTTTCATTGGAATCATGCCTCTGCTCTCCTTGAACATGTAGGCATCTCATCCATGGCTTGCTTTGCATGCCTTCAGGAGTACTCTTTCAGCACAACCAATTACTTCTGCAGTGTGATTTATCTTGGTCTCTGTCAGGCCATTGTCCTTTGGCTGCTTTCTTGTGTACACTTCTGGAAGGCTTTCTTCAAGTGCAGGTATAACTCAGTAGGTTATTAAGTGGAAATTCTTTGTCCTTGCACTGATGTGGTGGGCATGGAGGGTGCAGCTGATTGATGATGGTTCAAGTTTACACGAAAAGTTTCGCAGAGCTGTTCTGTCTGTTACCAGGTATTTGCCAAGGCAGTTAAGTCTCTTTTGTTGGCGAAGATTGCGTACTGGCCAATAATTCCAAGCTCATGGGCTCTTTCTAAGTTGTTTGGCTCACAAATGGGTAAACCCTGGACAATCCCATCCCCAGTGAGCAACAAATATCAGAAAGAAGGCACATGTCTGCATTGTATTCATAGGGCTTTGTGATTTATATGTGCAGATTGTAATGTGTTGATGCATTTAGTGATAAACCCACCTGATATGGAATGTCTTTAGCAAAAAATTCTCCTCTTGGTTGCCTGCATCTAGGCAACAAATAAGAAGTGTAACAGCAGAGCTTTTCCAGTTGAGGACAAGCTTATGTGTTCCTCTTGCCTAGATTTGCCATCCTCATTTTCTGCGTACAAGACTTGATCAGGTTTGAGGCGAGGTAATTCCTATCAAAAAGTGGGTGCATACTGAACATATTTGCGGATGCAGAAAGCAGCGGCACCAGAGAATATTGCAGTGTTTGAGTACAAAGCGAAAGTTCTCAACACTGGTTGAGGAGCTCAAGGAAATAGCCTTCCCAAAGCCCTTGGTCTCAGATGCGGGCAATATCATGGTTCCTGCACACTCATCAGTGCGAAGCCCTGTGTTACTTCTCATGGGTGGTGGTATGGGTGCTGGAAAGAGTACTGTTGTCAAGGAGATTCTTAAAAGGTACATCTTAATCTTTGATACTCATCTGGCAAGAATAGGGAGCCCACAAAGATCATGGCTCCATTAGAATCCTGATTTGCACTGGTGAGGTGAAGTCTGCTGTGAAAGACAAGAAGCTATTATCCAAGGCTTATTTTGTTGAAACTTTATTGGTTGGCTGGTACAGCTCATTCTGGTCAGGAGTGGCAGGTGAGGCAGTAGTTGTGGCAGCAGATGCATTCAAGGAGACAGATGTTATATATCAGATGCTCCAATCAATGGATGATGTGGTGGGGACTGCTGAACTTGTAAGTGATAATCTGATTATTGAGACCAAATGATGGATGTGATATGTGGATGAGTGGGAGGTCATGTGGTTGCTATAGGGGCTCTAGGTGTCAATCTGGGCAGGAATGTGCAAAACTTGTCCAGCAGTAGTTTTGTGGTTGCTGAATAAGAGGTGGGTTGTGGTATGTAGCTGTTTGCTGCCAAGTTCTGCGGTTGCTTGTGTGAAGAGTGGCAGAAGGCAGTTCACACTTGATTTACTGAACTGATGTTGCTGGCCATTTAGCTTATGCTTCATTGTAAGACAATATGCAGAACAAGATCAGGGAAGCGTGAACCATTGGGAGATGGATGTAGTGACAAGACCTAGTCTGTCAGGTCATTTCTTTGATCCTGTTTAGCATGGTTGAACAAGATGACTCGGTCACTTCTTGTTTCATAAATTTTGAGAGGCAGAAGTAGCTACAGAGGTGGTGTAGTAGTGCTGCAAGCAATTGCAGGGTGGTACTGCTCACCCCAAAAGTCAAAAACTCTTGTCAGGGCAATGGTATTTATTATGAGTGAAATGTGCTGACCAATACATATGACTTTGTTGATGGGCTGTCTGGGGCAATGTAGGTGCAGCAGTTCTCAACTGATGCAGCATCATCATTGCTGGTGGCAGCATTGAATGAAGGGCGTGATATTATCTTTGATGGAACCATGTCATGGGAACCATATGTGCTCCAAACAATCGCCATGGTCCGAGATGTTCATCGTAGGTACAATCTTTCTCTTCCCCCAATCAGTTTTCTAGCTCTCTTTGACAGTAAGTCCCTTCATCATCCCTAGAGTTGATCCAACTTTCATTTGTAAAGATTGTAGGTTGCCTTGGTCAAAAACTGCTAGACAGGCTGTCCCAAGGTCAACTTGGTGTTGAGTTTTCTAGACGCAAGTCCAACCTGAGATTGTAGGTAAGTCAAGTAGTGGGTGCAGTCACAAGAGTCTGTATAGTATTTAATACATCATTTGGAAGCAAACTAATTCTGTATGAATTTCAGAAGCCTGAAAAGCAAGCCTTGATGAAGTCAGAAATAGCAGCAGAATTTACACTGTTGATAAACAGTGTAGAGTGAAGTGTGAATTAGTGCGCACAAGGTGTGATGTGCTTTTGCAGATGCTATCGGATGGGCCCTGGGTACCACGAAGGAAAGGATGGAACTGTTGTTGAAAGATACTGGGAACCAGTACCAGATGGTGCAGACACATGTTTAATTCCCAATGGTGATGTGAGTGCAAAGCAAATTGGGGAGAGAAGACCATACCGTATTGAGTTTGTGGGTGTCACGTGTGATGTGCACCTGGCAGTGGTGCGGGGTATGAGGTGACTGCCAATCCTTACCTCTATCTGTGTTCTATTTGGCTGGTATCTTCTTGTTCAACTAATTTTGTGTTTAGAAATGGATATTGTGATTGGTTGATTGCTTGGAGGCCACTTAGAAGTCAGTTCTATGGTTTGAAGAGTACTTGATCTGTAGCAGTTCTTACAGCAGATTATGTTCATCTGATTGCATCTAGATTCTGCAAATCATTGGAGGAGCTGCTATCTACATGATGAGTGACTGATTTCTCCATTGACATAACAGAAGCTTGTGGTGCAGTTGGACACTGTGCCAATTCAGGAGTCTGAATCATTTATCTAATCTGTTACCTGGATTTGTAGGAGGGCAATATTGACAAAGAGAGGAGTCCCCATTAGAGGGCAATTGCAATCACACAAGCTGTTTGCCAAGTCTCTGGAAAGGTACATTGAGATGGTGGATCATGTTAAGATTTTCTCCACCACAGAAATGTATGAGCCTGCACAGGTACATGAGACCACTTTCTAGCCCCCCTTGTCAATAAACCCCAACAAAAATACTCATCCCAATTACTGTATCATGATTTGATCTTTGTTGAATTGGGTTGTCTGAATCAAGGTGTAAGATCTAGATCACTGAAGTGTAGACACAACAATGACAGGCAAGCAAAGAAATTTGTGGTCTTAATCAGCCCTTGATCCCCCAGATTGTTGTATTTCCCCTGAATTCTGTCTCTTCATTGTAGCAAACATCTTGACTGAGTCTTGCCACTCCCTCAAGAAATGCAACAGAAACTCAGGAATTCAGATAATCGTGTAACTGTTTGCCTCAAATTTGGGCAGGTTTTACATTCTTATCTGCACCCACCATCAGGAGCTGATGATGCCAATGGGGAGTCATGGCAGCTAGTCACTGCTATTCATGAAGGTGATGGTCTGATACTTTGTGGGTGACACTCATAGGGTTATGACCACACTCATTCTTGTTGTGTTAGTTTCGCTCATGCTGGAACTGACACAATGGTTTCCTTTCGAAGTGTTATTGTGGAGTTTTCTCTGCAATCTGATAGATGTATTCCAGTGAATTACAGAGCACAATGGATTGAGAAATCCAAAATACTTATGATGATGTCTGCGCTTACTAAAGACAGCACTTTTCAAGAAATCCAGGAGCCATAGATGGTATAATCCCAGATGATGATTACATCTTAGGTTTTCAAAAGTTTGAAATGCATATTTCTTCATGCTTCTTAGGCCTTAGACCATTTAAATGTGATTTGATGGAAAAAAAGAAGGCTGGATGATGTGTGTTTTGCCAATGGGGACCTTTATCAAGAAATGAAATAAGCTCAGTGGAATCAACTCATCAACTCTCTAATATGCTGTGTTAATGTGCTCCCAAAAACCACTGTCCCAATTTTCCCAGATGATTGCATACAAGGATGGGCAAGGAAAGAGATTGCTGGTGGACATTGAGACATACCCTGCTATTGCACAGCTGACAGAGCTCAACATGGATAGTGGATCAGTGGAAGAGCTGTACAGTGGCTCCTGTTGGAAGAAGGGCCACCACTGCAACCAAATGTGGCACACATTGGTATGTGGAAGTGAGAGAGAAAAGCGCCAGGCTGCATTGCGAATAGCAATTGCTGCCAGTCTTGCTGCCACTTCAAGTGAGCCAATCTAGCCATTGCTTTTTCAGCAGCACAAACCTCATCTCTCTCCATCATCATCTACAACTCATCATATCTGTTACTCCTAAGAAAATTCCAAAGAAAAATGTCAGTTTTCTTAGAGATGTAACCTGAATAAGATTTAATTCCTCCAACTTAGGCTCTGCATTGATGTGCACTACCAGTGAGGATCAACTTTGTTTTTTCCTCTTCTTATGTTCCCATTGTTTTCCAATAATTCATCATTATTTATGTCAATGTAAAATTTAATTCGAATTAATATAAATATCATGGGCATTTGCCTTTTCATATCCATGTTGGTGGATAGGGAAAAGGAGTGAGGTAGTTATATGGACAGGAGATAGTTATTAAGAAAGGATTTAGGTAGTTATTAGGGAGATAGTTAGGCTTGGAAATGAGGTAGTTGTGTCAATAATTTTCTATGGAATTGTCAAGGGATGACCATATGAAGGATTATGCAAAATCAATTGTTCGGGGACAACCATATGAAAGATTATGCAAAATCTCCCATATACCAGTTCCTTTGAAATTTCTTGTCACTGGAATAAAAATCATGTGAGGAGTTGGTGTGGATTTAGGTTGGACCTGGAATTCTCGATCTACGGTTGGATTTGCCAAATGCTTGTGTGTTAATTGTGAAGTCAGAGTCATAAAGACAAGTATGAGGCTAATATTTGTTCAGGTCATACCTACTTGGTAGTAGAGATTCATTGATAGATGTGATGCATGTACCCATGTATCAGGGCATACCCTATGTACCAGACCAGCATTTGAGTAGGAGTTAGGACTGACTCATATGAGAAACAAGTCAATGTTGGTACCAAAACCAGCACAGAACTTTGAACACTTGTGGTGATGTTGCAATAGAAGCATAGAAAAAAGAAGTGCTACTTGTGTGTTGATTTAACAAAGTAACTTTGTTCTTCTGGGGGCTGCAGGGTATGTTCTTGCCTCATATAGTCCCAGTCATTTCTTCTGGTCCCAGTTGAAGGGTTTTTGAAACGACTGGGAACCACAGTTCTTTGATTCTGATGTTTTTTTCTTCAAAGAACAATGAATTGGTGGTTCTCTGATTCTCAAAATAATTTTGAAACAAACCAGAGAACTGGCAATTCTTCATGAATTGAAATAACTTACCAACACTGGTCATTACCTGGTGTAAAGAACTAGTAGCATTTTGCTTTTAAAACAGATGGCTGTGATTTTATTTGGCACCTTGATTGGCATAAGGTGCCTCCTTTGGTGAGGCACAAATTTTACTGAGGGTAACGCCAACCTCCATATATAGACTTAGAATTTTTTTTGCCACTTGTTTATGATTCCCTTGTTGTATGTTTTAGTTTTCTTTTGTCCTAATATTTAAGTTCCTCGAGGTTGATTGACATTTGGGGAAGCTAATTTCTTTGATTGGCTTGAAGTTTGTCTCTTTTGCATAACCACATATGAATTACCCATGTGTATTTCATTTGAAAATTCATAGCATTTGAAATGCCAAGAAGAATTAGTTTTGCCATAACTCAATGTCAGAGACCCTTTTTTTTCATTTTCATTGCTCACAGTTTGACAATTTTCAATTGCATTGCTTGTCAACTGCATTGCTGCATCCAAGTACTCTCAAAAGCCAATATATTCTCTCACTTTTGATGATAATGTTTGGGATGCTTGACAGAGGGTGGGTTTATATGTTGACAGTTGCTGGGTTTACAGTTTGCATGCATGTTATTGTTCTTAGTGCATCTCCAGGTGTGCTCAGTATGTGATCCAGTACAGTAAAAATTGGAGGAAGAAAAGTGAACATATGGCCGGTTCGGCTCAGGAAAATAGTTTTGGCTCAACATAATTGCACAGTTTGCTGCAATAGCTGGTAAATGGCGCAGCAACAATGTGCACCTGTAGGAAAGTATGTAATCAATATGATCTAACAGCTTCTCAGTGTTTCTGATTGACCCATCATAATGATTGGTCCAGGTGGTTTGCTATTAGTAGTCCCCCACATGATTGCTGTCCGAGTTTGAGTAATATGGGTGGGGTTCGAGAACAGTAAACAAAACTATACTTGGATGTGAAAAATATTTTTGCAGGGTCACATATTGAGCACCGCTGGAGATGCTCTTACTCAATGTGACAATAGATGTGAATTTCCCTGCGAATGAACCAACAAGCCACCAGCACACCATAGGAGGATGGATGGTGGGTGGGTGGACAAGGAACACTTTCTATTGGGTTAAATTTTCACACCTGACTAATCATGGTGGTTTTAGATTTATGGGTGGGGTTGCAGGAGGAATTAATATTGATAGAGGCTAAAATGGAGGTTACTGCTGGGCATGCTCTTATATAACAATTCAACTAGGACTGGGGTTTTTTTGTTTTTCAATTTTGTGATGGAGCTGTGAGCTTGATGATCATCCACACAATGATATATTCGAATTTGGATTTTAAAATATTTAATCATCCTTTTTACATTTTTGGGCACCTATTGGAACTTCAAATAGAATTAAATGATTTTTTGGGAAAAATGTAAGATTCTCCAGAAATTGAAAAAAAAAAATTGTTGTATCACAAAAATTTCACCAAAAGAAAATGTTTATTTGAATTTAGGTCCCTTCCTCTACTTCCTTTCGGAATTGGTGCCTTCACTAATAAAGTTGGCAGGTCGACAACAACTTATTTTACCAAAATGACCTAAAAAAAAGAAAAAAACAGACCTATTTTGTACAAAATAGGTTCAGCATTTATTTTTATTTTGCAAATTTCTGGTGACAAAAACAGATCTGGTACACCTCATACAAAGGAATTTTGTGGAAAAAATGACCAAAGTCAACGAATTTTGAGGAAAAAATTCTAAAATTGCCATATCTAGACATTAGGTTTCTATCAGATAAAATATACCAGGATTCTTAAAATTTCTACTTTCCTCTCTGAGCTATTGACAAATTTCACTGATTCCTCTTGTGGATGATAGCTACTGCGGGCTACACCACGAAATTGAAAAAAAGAAAAAGAAAAAAAACACACTAGATAGGTTACCAAGTGAAACAAGACATCAACTCACTTGGAATTCATTCCAACTTTATTTTGGACAAATTTTTACCATTTTGTGAGAAAAAAAGGACCAACAACATCAACAAATGATTTTTTTAAATGACCTGTATTTGCTAGATTTTGAAATAATTTTAAAGAAAATTACAAGATTTCTCTATCATAGACTCTAGTAGGTAGCCACAACATAGACAGATTTTATAAAAAAATCTATTGCTAGATCTGGCTAAATCTTGTTGTTAGTGATTGCTAGTCTGGCAACATCACAAAACCAAAAATAAAATAAAATAATTGGTTCATCCACACGAATATGTTTTATGTCAAATTTTTAATGCAGCCAAAGTGACAATAATCCATAGAAAGATTTAGCCAAATTTGACTACAAAATAAACATGAAAGTAAATTTTTTGAAAAAATCCTTTCATATTTTTGGCTACCTGAATTTTTTTCATAATTTTGATCGAATACTGGCTATTGAAAATCTCAAAAAAAAAAACTTGATTTTAGCACTTTTTTACTTTTCATTTTGCTTTAAATGGCTATACATAGCCAGCAGAAAAAAGGCTCCATCCCACACTGACTTATAACAGGCTTCCAATGGATGGTGCATTGATGGCTGCTGGAACATTCCAATTATAAATTTTCTAGAACCACTCTCAACAAAAGATGTGTTTTATTCGACAAAGTTCAAGGACAGAGGACCCAACTTTGATGCAACCCTGCAAAACTTTATTTATAAG
>Ga0209208_10009254_pt1 | contig 12978 bp, 12 predicted proteins | sample S1TSphfallax_3_FD_187694 | JGI IMG/M metagenome (GOLD analysis project Ga0209208, IMG submission 187694) | Host-associated microbial communities from peat moss isolated from Minnesota, USA - S1T2_Fd - Sphagnum fallax MG (SPAdes) (version 2) | ecosystem: Host-associated > Plants > Peat moss >...
GCACCTCCTTGCCCTGAAGCATAGCAAAGACATTTCTTCTCAATAGGATTGTTCCTAAAACATTTGACATAAGATTATGAGCAAGGCCTTGGTGGGAATGACAACTGTCCATACCAACATAATCTAGAGACATAAAAACCTGCTCATAAGGAAAAAACAAAAACTACCATAGACAAACTCAACTCCATTGCTGTTTGAAAGCTGAAGTGATTACCTCTTCATTGATTGCTTGGATAGCAGCTAACATCTCATACTCGCGCTTAAGCATCTCAACTAGATCCAAAGCCTGGCAAAATGCACAAATGAACATTAATCTGGTTGTTCAATCCACAGTGCCTCAGACATGTGTAAAGATACCTCACTCATAAAACATGAAGAAACTTGCCATACTGCAGGCACCTTGAAGATGACTGTAGCACTTCAAGTGTCTTTGAAACATGGAGAAAAAGGTGAGTACTCTCTGTACAACTTACACTAACTCATTTTCTGGCTGTAGGCGCCCGAGTTTTGAGGCAATTATAAAACTCTCTGGCCACTAGACAGGACTACCATGTTTGCAATCAATAGTCTTCACTTTTTCAGGCTCTGTGTGCACTAAGATACACGCTTCATTATAGTGGAAGTAAGGTCACACTAACCTTGCAAAGAGCCAATGAAATTTGCATGAACCATGCCTGCACCATCCTCACCATGGTCCCTATTCAGAATCTTCCATATCTGGATTGAGAAGACCCCTGAGACCAGATAGCATGCATTTCAAGTTCAAAGCTTCTGAAAACCATTACTTACACAAAGAGTCACATATTTAAGCATAACAACATATGCTCTCTTTAAGAGATGATTGTCACAAGTCAACTCTCACTATTCTCACCATATGTTCTTTTCTGTCCCACCAATAACCCCTTTTACCCTCCCTCAAGACTCACAAATATATCTGAAATGCACCATTCACCTCTCTCTCTTCTTCATCGTCCTCATCCGGCAAATCCTCCTCACCGTGCTCAACAACTGTGGCTTTGGCTGCTGCCTGCATGGAGCGCCTACGCCTCTCCTTCCTCTCTTTAATGTCTTGCAGCTTCAATTCTGCTGCTCTTTGCCTCTTGAAGCGTGCCACCTTAAAACAATTCACAAACAGATAAGATCTCAATGACAAATTAACCTGGACCCAATGAACAAATGTGGTATTTGGATTACCCCTTTTCATCCCTCTTCTCACCACCACCCACATCCCATGGCATTTACCATAGAATGGTTTCTGCATACTGCATGTTCTGTTGCATGTCTTTCCAGTTGCCACACTAAGGCTCTATGGTCCCAATTGATACCAATGACCAGATCAAGCACAGAGATGGTATTGCATAATCCACTTTCTTCAGCTTTCTACCAAGGCAATGATTCCATGCTGAAACTAGGTTTCAAAAAACTCAAGGTGGAGTGATTCTAGAGATGTTACCTTCTCAGCTCTCCGTGCTTCTGGTGTGGGTGGGGCCTCACGGGACAGTGCTTGTGCTTCACTCTCCGAAAGAAGCTCTAAGCGCTCACATGACCTGATGAACGCCTGACCCAATTGTAGACATCAAACTTCAGCTCATTGAAATGCATCTGAATTAAAGAAGGGCAGACTGAAAAATGGATCAATCCGAAATATTTGATGGCAAGGGTCCACATGTCTTCCACATCACTCATGATTCTCTACCTGAAAGTGTTTTTCCATTTGGTACCATGATCTGACATAAAGGCTAGCATCAACAAATCCAAGGGTCTGAAGCTAATCCAGAAGACAGCCATACCAGTAATTGCACCTTGGCAACTTTCACTAACTCAGCTCGATCTTCAACTGGCAACTTTTCTGTGAGATATCCCAAGTAATATGGTACCTGTCAAAAGAGTATGTTTGAACTTTCAGCTCATCCTGACCTAGTCTGCTCCATAAGTTCTTCTGATGCAGGTAGACCAAAATAGTAAAAGCAGCAGTGCCAGAGAAAGGAACTATCTGCTCAGATCTTCATCTGTCAATCAAGTATAAATAAGCCTTCTTGACATAACAACATCTGAAGGATAAAGAAGAAAGATAGTTGACCAATGACTAGATGAATACATTATGCAGACAGAATAAGGTGTGCCAACACATACAAGCAAGTATTTCAGGTCTGCAGTGCTGATATCTTCCTTGTCCTCATTGGCAGAGAAGAGAGCTAACGTCTCAACCTTAGCTTGGGCTTCCTGAAGCATTCGGCAGGCTTTCCTTATCTCTATCTGGCCCCAAGACAGACAGACCAACCTCAATTAAATGTTCAAAATGCCGTACACTCAACTGATAGGCAACACAGCCAGAAACCCTGAAAACGAGAACCACCAAGTTGTTCAAGGCACCTGGTGCATTTGTATTGATGAGGTACTCAAATAGGGACCCTAATTGATTCTCAAGACAGTTTGATCAGAAGTCAGATGTTTGCAAGGCCAGGAAACATGGGAGGAGAGCCTTACAGGTTCAACTTGGGATGAAGAAGCCAGCAAGTATATTTGCTGAGCTTGCTCAAACAGATGTGGAAGCGGCTGCGCCTCCAGAAGTTCTTCTGCCATGTCTGCCTCTCAAACCCTAAAATCTGACTCTTGTCTATCCACAAACTGGACATACAGACAGAGTGAGAGAACTAAACAAAAGACAAAAATGTTGCAAAATTGTGGGTTACAAGTAACATGAGATCACTGTAATCAGAGGCACTTTGTCATTTGGATAGAAAACTGAAACCATAACATCAGATTCCAGAAGTTCTTCTGCCATGGCTGCCTCTCAAACACTAAAATCTGACTCTTATATATCCACAAACTGGATATACATGCACATTGAGAGAACAAAATAAAAGACAAACATGTTACAAATTGTGAGTTACGAGTAACATGAGATCAAAGTAATCAAACGGAAACCTAACATCAGATTCCAGAACCCACAATCAAACTGAAACCCTAACATTTAGATTCCAGAACAACTTAGCGCAATCTTCACAGAACGAAATTCCTCAATCACTAATACCGTTCTTCACCTTTAGATGACGAGGGACTTCGTCCCAAATTTGCATCAAAAGTGGAGCAATACGTTCTTGTTCTCCACCCCTGGTGTACATGTGGTGACAACAGATGAAAAAAGCACCAAAAGACGCGATTCCAGTAGGGGAAAGAAAAGAAGACCAGCAAGAAATCAAGAGTGAAAGTACCTTTTGCGATGCGAGAAAAGACGAGATTATGCGTCGCGACGCAGCTAGAATCCAACGCAAAGCAGCAAACGCGATAACAGCAAATGCGCACACACAAGAAGCAGTCTCGCACTACTCCGACAGCAAACGAAAGACGAAGCCGTCTCAAACCGGTTCTATTTTATCCTTCTTCATACTGGGGGGTTATTGTCGGTTCTACATTCAGAGAACGTGTGAACAGCACCCTTTGCCTTAGGTGGACAATTTCGGAGTGTCGTTCCTTAGAGGCGCTTGCGTGGCACGCCCGAGATCTTGAAACTCGACACGCTTGGGGTCCCAATGGAGATCTCAGTCCGTTTGAGACCTCAAATCTTGTTTCTTGGTAGAACCCTAAAACTTCCTTCTCTTGTAAGTTCAGAAGTGTGGTGTGAACAGCACCCTTTGGCTTAGGTGGACAATTTCTGCATGTCGTTCCGGAGAGGAACCCTACGTGGCACACTCGAGATCTTGAAATTCGGCACACTTGGAATCCCAATGGAGATCTTAGTCCTTTCGAGACCTCAAATCTGGTTTCTTTCCAAAACTTTGAAACTTGCTTTTCTTTTTGGTTCAGATGACGTGTGAACAGCACCCTTTGTTTGTCTTAGGTGGACAATTTCCACATTTGAATTCTTGGAACTTGACATGCTTGGGGTCCCAATGGAGATCTCAGTCCGTTCAAGACCTCAAATCTGGTTTCTTGGTAAAACCCTTAAACCCTACCTTGCTTCTGTGGTGGGTTCAGATAACGTGTGAACAGCACCCTTTGTTCGCCTTGGGAGGACAATTTCCACGTCCCGTTCCATAGAGGACGCTTACGTGGCACATTCCAGATCTTGAAACTCGACAGGGCTGGGGTCCCAATGGAGATCTCAGTCCGGTTGAGATCTCGAATCGTGTCTCTTAGTAAAACCCTGAAACCCTACGAAACCCTAAAACTGGCTTCTTTGGAGAAGACGGAAGAGCTTTGTCTGGAGGTTCGTCTGCTGTTGCAGAAGAATTCCTGCGAGTTTTGATTCGGTAGTGGAGAAGAAGAAGCGAAAGCAGTTGTAGTTGCAGAAGAAGGATTTTTCCCAGTTTGATTTTGGTAGTGGAGAAGAGGGAGAATTTTGACAGGAAGTTAGTTGGGCGAGTAGCGATGGAGTCGGAAGGACGGAAGCCGAAGAAGAAACCAGCACCGGGACGAGGAGGCGTACTCACGGGCTTGAGCGACGAGGAAGCGCGAGTGAGAGCCATATCGGAGATCGTGGGTGCGATGATCGAAGGATGCCGCAAAGGGGAGGATGTAGACCTGAATGTCCTCAAGGCAGATGCCTGTCGCCGGTACGGGCTGTCCCGAGCTCCCAAGCTGGTGGAGATGATTGCAGCTCTACCAGAATCCGAGAGGGATTTGGTACTGCCGAGGTTGCGAGCTAAGCCTGTGAGAACGGCTTCCGGAATTGCAGTGGTTGCCGTGATGTCGAAGCCGCATCGGTGTCCTCATATTGCCACTACAGGAAATATATGTGTGTATTGTCCAGGCGGCCCCGATTCTGATTTCGAGTATAGTACACAATCTTACACTGGCTATGAGCCCACCAGCATGCGTGCAATTCGAGCGAGGTAAGTCATTTGACATTGATGAATTTCTCCACGAGGTTACAAATTCTTTATTCAGGAGTGTACAAAATCCAGACTTCGGTTTCTAGGTGTTTGGTAGCTGGAACAGGTGTTTCAGTCAGAATGAAAGTTGGCATATACATATACAGTATAGTGAGGATGGTTGTCAGCATCACCGTGATTAGAAACACACATGTTTCACATGTTTCTGGTTGTGGTCTGGATCTTGCATTCTAGGGTTAACACGAGTCTAAGAGAAAAAACATCGTCCATTAGCAAAACTCATGTTTTACATGTTTCTGTTTGCAGTCTGGATCTTAGATTCTAGGGTTTACACAATTCTAAGAGAAAAAATTCATTAATTAGCAACACAGTTGTTTCATGTAGTTCTGTTTGTCATCTGGATCTAACATTCTAGGGTTTACACAATTTGAAGATAAAAATTTCATTCATTTTGTTGCCCCAGGTACAATCCGTATGTGCAGGCACGAGGCCGCATTGATCAGCTCAAAAGGCTTGGTCACAGTGTTGACAAGGTTTTATTTCCTCTCTCAAGAAACACTCACTCACTCCCTCACTCCATGATTTGAACTTGAAGCACACACAAATTGGTCGGGCATTTCTTTCTTCAGAATAGCCTGTATTGCAAACTGGAACACTATATTTCAACCAGGTGGAAGTCTTTTGGACAACTAGGTGAGGACTGTCAGAACAGTAATCAGCATTTTCTGTGTCTGATAGCAACTGTGATTTAACTCCAAAGAAGCCAGGGATTACTAGATCTATTTACATGCATTTTCTGGCAATACCCTTTTGTCTGGCAGGTTGGTCTAGAAGATTTGTTCTATCCAAACTATGGGTATAGAGAATTTTGCATGCATTCAGAACAAGTACCTACTTTGTATTGCTGGATGATTAGAGGATGTTGTAGTAAACTTTTGTATTTTGTTCAGCACTGTTGCTACTGCTGGCAGCATGGCTGTATGATGAAGGATGTTGTTGATTTTGTGAAGTGTGATGTTTCTTCTAGTGATGTTTCATCTCAGAGAGTTTTCTTCAACAGTGTCGCTTTGGGGCAGGTGGAATTCATTCTAATGGGTGGAACGTTTATGTCACTGCCAACGGATTACCGTGACTATTTCATTCGTAATCTTCATGATGCACTGTCTGGACACAGTTCTCATGATGTAGAGGAAGCAGTCCAGTATTCAGAACATGGTGCTGTCAAATGCATTGGCCTCACGATTGAGACGTAAATTTCATAACCTCTTCCCTCATTGCTGATGTAAATGCACCAATGAATCCAATGCTAGTTTGGTTTGAAAATCGTTTCCAACAAACTGAGAGTTGGTGGAATTGAGTGTATCCTCTCTCATTTCTGCTCCTGGACTTGCAGGCGACCTGATTACTGCCTAGCACCACATCTCCGACAGATGCTGACTTATGGTTGCACACGCCTAGAGATAGGTGTTCAAAGCACTTATGAGGATGTTGCTCGAGACACTAACCGTGGCCATACAGTTGCAGCTGTGGCTGACTGTTTCTGCCTTGCAAAAGATGCGGGATTCAAGGTATCATATTTGGTAGACCCAGATGTACTGGCCTTTTTTCTTAATAAGATGTAAAAATCACAGCAAGATTTCAGGTTTAGCTCAAATTTGAACCATTCTGACAATACCTTAAGGATGACATGTGCATTCTCTCATTTGAAAAGTTGATTTATCTGACCAAATCCAAGAGGTTTGCAGGTAGTTGCCCACTTGATGCCAAATCTTCCAAATGTGGACATGGAACGGGACATGGAATGTTTCCGTGAGTTCTTTGAAAGTCCTGTGTTCCGGGCAGATGGCCTGAAACTGTATCCCACTCTTGTTATCAGGGGCACTGGTCTTTATGAGCTTTGGAAAACAGGCAGGTAATAGAATTCCTCTCTCATATTTCCCTCTTCTCACATGGGACTATGATGGCTACTAGTTCGGTCTTGGGTTTTCCAGAAAATTCTAGTCGGCTGGTTTGAAGCTACATAAGCATAGAGTAAAACAGGACAATTCTAGACAAGACTTGGCAATAGGGACCCTTTAAAATCCTGTGACATCATGAAGGGACTGACAGAGCCTGGAAAGATGATTAGGCATGCTTCCATGTCAATCTCAAGATTTCATTGGAAAATGCATTCTGACATGTGACTTGTATTTTCCAGGTACCGAAATTATCCACCTGAGCAGCTAGTGGATTTGATAGCTCGAGCTCTTGCACTGGTGCCACCCTGGACACGAGTCTACCGTATTCAGAGAGACATTCCTATGCCACTTGTCACATCAGGAGTGGAGAAAGGAAACTTGCGGGAACTTGCATTGCAACGAATGGATGACTTGGGCCTTAAGTGCCGGGATGTTAGGACACGAGAGGCTGGAATTCAGGTCTGGCATTCAATTTGTTATGGATCATACCACTTTTTACAAACAAGCCCTTAAAGACACTCTTGTTATTTTCTCTCTGCATCAGGATCACAAGCAATTAGTCCCTGAGGATATGCTTAAAATAACTAACTGGTGATGAGTTTTGGGTACTGAAATGATCTCTGTGGGCCGGATGATAGGATATTCACCACAAAATAAGGCCTGAAGAAGTGGAACTGGTGAGGCGTGATTATGTGGCCAATGGAGGCTGGGAGACTTTTCTATCATATGAAGATACCTACCAGGTTGGTCCACTGTCCTTTGAATCTCAGTTTTCAGATGGGTCTTAACAGATTGAATTTTATTTTCAGCATGCAGATTGTTCAGTGTAGGGTAAGGCCCTACTAGGATGAGGGCATTACCAGAGTAAGGGCCTGCACAAGGGCCTTATCCATTGTAAAGAAACAGGCCAATAGATGAGATTAAACAAGACAGATTGAAATTTATTTTCAGCATGCAGGTTATTCAGTGTAGGGTAAGGCCCTAGGATGAGGGCATTACCTAGTAAGGGCCTTCAAAGGCAATAGCCGGGTGTAACCTGATTCTGGTAATTCCCTCATCCAAGGGCCTTACCTGTTGTAAAGAAAGAGGGCAACAGATGGAGAATCAATGGCTGGGATGAACCTGTGAACCCACTTTGTAAATAATGGGGACTTTACAAAGCATAAGAACTCTCCTTGGAATGAAATATACTCACCCTATTGTGGAGGTAAATTACACTAGATAGACATACCTCCATTTTATGCTAATTTTTTTCTCCAAGTGTTTTATGGGAGTCATGTTTTGTCTAGAGTTCAATCTGTGGAATTTGGCTAAGTAATGAAGGAATATTCAGGCTTAATTATGAGCAGTAAGCAGCTTTATAGTCACTCATTGGTAAGTCTGGAGCTTCAAAACTGTAGATTATCTGAGTGAAAGTGTTTAGGGTTTTTTTCATCCAGTTAATTGTTTTCTGTTTGCCCTCAGGACATCCTAGTTGGGCTGTTACGTCTGCGGAAGAATGGACGTAATACTACATGCCCTGAACTCATGGGAAAGTGTTCCATTGTGCGGGAACTCCATGTGTATGGCACTGCTGTCCCTGTTCATGGGCGTGAATCTGACAAACTGCAGCATCAGGTACAGAGTTTTTGATTTATGATACAAGTTTGTATGATTCTTACTTGTAGGATTTGCATCAGTATAAGATGTCAGTTTTAACTTGATCATCTCATGTGGGTCTGCAGGGTTATGGAACTCTATTGATGATGGAAGCTGAGAGGATTGCACTGAGAGAGCATCGGTCAACCAAACTGGCTGTCATTTCAGGAGTGGGTACCCGCCATTACTACCGCAAACTTGGTTATGAGTTAGAGGGACCATACATGATGAAAGAACTTAGGCCTGAACTCGATTGACTATACATGCCCACTCCAAATCTCTAAATTCGTTTTGAGGTTCAATGGAATATAGTTTGCCTAACCAATTGCATGTTATTCTGCATTGTGACACCTGTGCCAGTTCAATTTTCTCTGCTCATAGATTGACATCAAATTCTCAAGTTGTACTGTCTACTGCGTTCAAGTCTTCAATTGTACTATATAGTTACAAAGATTCCAAATGCAGAAAAACCACTTTCATGTACAAAGAATTTTGGAATTCCAACTTTTAACCCTCTTTAATGTTATGGAAAGACATCCATTGATCAGGCTTCATATCCCTGCCATCTTACACATACATGTAAGATCCTTCCCACTCTGAATTAGGCTTACGATCCTACTGCTCTTCACCATGTGATCTTTGTATGTTAAGGTGAATGATATCCTTTCTGTGCCTTAAAATGAGTGCCAAGAGGTGGAGGATATCTCCAAACAAAATGCAAGAGGCTGGATTCAGCTACCAGCTGGTCCTTGGTCCCTTATTTCGAGAATGCCACCACCTTAGGCCTCTCATTTGAAGCAACTATTAGATCTTGTCACTTTACAAAATGTAGGATGAAATCCAAGTAAATCAACTCCTTGGGCTTTACAATAACAATGACTGCAAAGGAGTGGAATCCCTCTATCAACAAAACAAGGTCCCCCACCCTTCAACCATCAAACAGTAGGATTAAGGGCTTGCAGGGCAATAAACAGGGGGCTCAACACTCTGTTCAGAGTTGGATACCTTGATACCCCCAAGCCAATAAAATTTAGAAAGAATTTGAATCACCTCCATCAGAATAAGGAAGAGAGAGAGTTAGGCATGTGGAATTAAGGGAGAACTGCAACCAATTTCAGACATTCAATTTCAACAATTAAATAGGACATAACAGCATCCAATAACATATGCAATGGGTCAAGCCAAGCATGTTAAAGCCAGTAAGGAACAAACTAGTCATTCCTTGATCATAATCAATGCAGCAAATCTGACTCAATGGTGGAACTACAAAGACCAACATACAACAAATATTGATCTATGATGAGACCAACATTTATGCCAGCATCATCAGCAGCCTGCAGCTCAATACCAACATTACAGGGAAGACTCAAGCTCCAGCTCTGAATGTGTATAAATAACCTACTCTATGTCACACCTTGCGGTAGTTCTGCCTTGAAATTGGGTTTATAACCACTGGGCCTGCTGCCTCCCGGGGCCAGCCTTCATCAAACTTCTTCTGCGTCTCCTTGCCCCACTCCTCATTTTGTGTTGAAGGTGGCACAGTACCTGAACAAACAAGAACTCAAGCCCAATTTTGTCAGTACTTCCACAACTGCAAGCCCTGCTATTGGAGAAAGAGCCAAGGTTTGTTCTGGTACTTCTGAAGTGCCAGAAAGGGGTTAAGCATGCCTGGCAACCACTAGCTTCCAAGATCTCACCAGAGCTCTGTCTCTTCAATGACTCTCACAAGGGAATACTGGAACCACTCCATCACTCCCTCAGGGCCTTGATAATACACAGGGATGAGAACCAGGAAATAAGGGCAACACTTAGTTTGCCAAATAAGCATAACCCAGTGGCACTTCACCTTGTAGGGCTACTACATATCTATGAGATTTTGCAGAAAACTCCACAATAACACATTGAAGGCCCAACCAAAACTAGTAGTTAAACAGGCACCTTAATAGACGCAGTGATATCTTCAGTAAGACAGACAAGCAGCCCACAAAGGCAGCAACAATAAGCCCTGACCTGCAGTACAATTCTGCTGGCCCAACCAGGTATGGAGTGCCACTTTCAACTACAAAGTTCATGAGCCTTGGTTATCATGCACTCTTGTATACCTCATGCAATAGTATCTTCAGACAATTCTTCAAGCAAAGACAAGGAGGGCTCTCATGGTGCGTACTGCTTTACAAGTCAACACAACAACAGTATCTTCAAAACTAAATCACCCTTCCTTTCCAAACCCTGCAGTGTGACAGCACCAGAAACTCAAGCTTACCTAGTCATGGTCATTCTCTTTATAATTCAGCTGTATACAGATGTGGGTACATACAAAATAACTCATGCTGTCCATGACAAACTCTTCCCCAGACACCATCACTGAGACTGTTTGATTCTAGCCCTAAACACTGAAACTATTTCATTTAGCCAGGGAAATACCAACCAGTACTAACACCAAACCGTCAAGTGAAATCAGTTGATGATCCTAGTGATTATACAACCAAAACTAGATTGCAGAAGCACCAAATCTCATGACCTGATCTGCAAAGTCCAGAACCCTTAATATAAGTATGTTGCACAAGTCTGACCATTTTAGATTAGTTTCTGCATCCAACTCACCAGCTGCTGCTACAAACATTCCCACTAGAAAATGGACTTATGATGCTAGGCATCTATAACACTTTCCCTTCATGATGACCTAAAGCTCTAAGAAAGCTTGCAGAAAACCTTACGGCTCCTACTAGTCGAAAAGTCCTAAAAGGCCGACCCAGAATGATCAAGGGGCTTTCATCATGCTCTGCGGCATCCTAGGGGCCCTGAAAATCCATGAACCTGGGAAGCATGTCTAGTTTTTGACTTGGCCGAAAACAGCAGCAGCAGGAGGCAGCAGAAAACGCCGTAAACACTGGACACAGACCACAAGAATATAGGAGGGGAAAAGAAATCCCGAGCTAACCATGGAAAAGACGACATGATCAAGAACACTACGGATAAAACCGCACCGACTAATTTCCATAACAAAACAAATCCGAACTACGACAGCATCAAGAGACCGAAAATAAGATTGAAAAAACTATCCACGGCGGCTGCACAAGAGCCGATCATGTTCAAATCCAGAAAGCGGCAGAAAGAGGTAACAGAGAAGGAATCAAAGAGAGACAAAGAGAGACAAAGAGAGAGAGAGAGAGAGAGAGGGAGAAAAAAACAAAAGAACTGACCTCCAAAGATCTTCCTGTTTCGGCTTAGATCCCAGAAGGCATAGGAAACCACAAACGATGCTAAAACAGATGGCAGTGCCACCTTGGTAAACGATACCATCACCATTGCGACAGATGCTTGATTTTCCCCTTCCCGCTCCACCCGCCCTTCTGTTTGCGCTCGATCGATCGCTCGCTCGCAACCGGAAACCACCGCGCGCGTCGAAGCTGTGGACAGATCCTCCTCCCCGATGCACAGTCAGAAAGCAGAGAAGAATGCTCTAGCTAGCCTGCCTGCTTTCCGCTATCTTCTCCCCGCCCGGGAAGGGGACAAGGGTATGTGCAGGGGTAAATGGACTCCAGGTAACGGGTATGCAATCCGGGTAAGGGTATTGAAACTTTTGTCAACTTCCCGCTCCGGGTCCGGGTATATCCTCAGGGTACCTCACGGGTATCTGAGATAACTTTTGTGTAACCAATTCCTTTCTGGGTCAGGTTATATCCGCAGGGTATCTCACGGGTACTCTAGAGATGGTTTTTGTAAGCTTTCCTTTCTGGGTCAGGGTATGTCTTCACGGTACCTAAAGGGGTACTGGGATTTTCGTGAACTTTCCACTCAGGGTAAGGGTATATCACCAGGGTAAGGGTATTGAGATTTTTGTAAACTTTCCACTCCGGGCAGGGGGGGAAACGAACATATGACTGCGCGTAACTTTCACTCCGGGGTAAATCGACCAACGTTTATCCTGTTTCACAAGACTAAGTGTGAAAAATTTCACCATTTCCCTGGTAAACAGTAAAATAGGTAACCAGAAACTGAGCTAATTTAACCCTTGTGCTTAGTTAGGGAACTGTTCACTGGAAGCAATTAGTCCTTAGTCCCTTCCCCATGTACTCACATTAACCATCTACCTACCTAGTTACAAGACCTTGGGTTACTTAGGTTCCAAAACCTAGGTTACCAAGGTTACCCACCTATTATCTTACCCGACCTAGTCACAAGACCTAGATTTCTTCGGTAATCAAACCTATGTTACCAAGGTTACCCACCTATTATCTTACCCGACCTACTCACCAGACCTAGATTTCTTCGGTAATCAAACCTAGGTTACCAAGGTTACCCACCTATTATCTTACCCGACCTACTCATAAGACCTAGATTTCCTCAATAATCAAACCTATGTTACCACGGTTACCCACCTATAATCTTATCCAACCTATTGACAAGACCTAGATTTTTTTGGGTAATCAAACCTATGTTACTAAGGTTACCCACCTATTATTTTACCCTACCTACTAACATGACCTAGATTTCTTGGGTAATCTAGTGAAGTTACTAGGCACCCAGATTTTTTTTACCTTCAC
>Ga0209208_10009255_pt1 | contig 12977 bp, 9 predicted proteins | sample S1TSphfallax_3_FD_187694 | JGI IMG/M metagenome (GOLD analysis project Ga0209208, IMG submission 187694) | Host-associated microbial communities from peat moss isolated from Minnesota, USA - S1T2_Fd - Sphagnum fallax MG (SPAdes) (version 2) | ecosystem: Host-associated > Plants > Peat moss >...
TATAAGTAATCAATGTTAGGAACTACGAGCATTTGTTTCATATGAAGGGAACTTTCCAAAGAATTGAAAACAACACTCATTTTTTAGGGAAAGAAAAAATGATAGTCATCACCATGGTGATTCATTCATAGCTTGACTCACAATTCTTACATTTGGTTGGTTTTGACTAGTAGATCTGGGAGGGGACTTTGAGCACACTTAACTGAAACTAACTTAATGAAAACTAGTTGTTAGGGTTTGCTCAATGCTTGACTTGTAGGGCTATGAGGTGACTATGAACAGAGCTGGTTTGAAACTAAATTAATGGGAAGTTGTTGGGGGTAGAATATGTGATTGCAGCAGCCTAATGGAAACATGTCCTTGGCAAGAATTGTCAGTGAACTACCATAAACTTGTCAATGGCAACTTCTAATGAACCTTATCATTGCTACCAACTACAATCCTTGATGCATGAAAACAAAGACAAGCAAATAAGTAGAAGAATGGCCATGAAGTTGAAGCCATTAATAATCCAAAAAAGATGGGCATTATGCAAGGGATTATTAGATGAAAAGAAGTTCTAGTTTTAGTTATACAACCAATTTTGTGGACGTCGTTTTATCTAATAAAATGCACTTGATCACTAAAGGATCAGTTCTCAAATAATTTCACAATACATGTACCATCACACATTGCATTCTTTTTGCATGATGGGGTTGGACAATCAATTGAACTTCTAGTAATTGAGAAGACAAAATGCTTGTGTTGAAAGATTCAAAGAAGTGAAAGTTTTAAATAATATATTTGGTCATAATGTTCTTCGTAATCACATGAGAGACAAGAATCAATGCTAAAGTGGTTTTTTAACTACATCAAGAATGTTGTTAAAAGAACAATTCATATCTTCTTTTTTTTCATTTTCACAGTTATTTGTAATAATCATGACAAATTCAAGAAGATTAACCTTATATTTGTAACCAAGTCAATTACTTAATTGATAGTTACGAATCAACAATTGACATTTGGTGTTTCATTCATCAAACATTTGAATTGTTGGGCTCTATGGCCACCTTGCATCATTATTTAATGTTATTTGTTGTATAACCAACTCCATTATAGTAAGGGTCATTGAATAAACTAATCATGAAAATCCATGTTGTTATGTGGAGTTGTAGTATTAAGGAGGTAATTCCAAACCAAAAAAAAATGGTTGGAGCACATTATTTGCTTCATTTTCTTTTGAACCCTCCACTAAGTGCTGACAAAATTTGAGAAAGAAATTTAGAAGATATGATTATAATCAACAAAAATTTGTATGGGTCACACCCATCTAGTGTTTCAATAGCTTGCTCACATTAATATAAACATGAAAACAATTGTTTAATAGTGAATTTGAAGAAATAATTAAAAGTCAATTCACATTTAAAGATAAATTGTTGTTTATTTTATAAAAAATGTTAGGGCATTAGTTAGGGTTAGCATATTTTAACAATGGTAGCTACCATTGTACACTAATATTGTTCATACTAAACTCTTTAGAAGCTCATAGATATGATAGATAAAACATGTGTTAATTTACTACTAACCCATTATTCAAACATTGTGAACAATGCTCGTGGTGTGGTAAGTTTCTCGTCCTAACATCTTATTTAGCCTTATTCAAGAATCATTGTTTTCCTTTCATTCATAAAACTCCTCCATATTAAATTTTTTTTCTTTTCAATCCTAGAGCTCCTACATGCTCAAGTTTTGTTGTGTTGTTTTTTTAGCGTGAAACCCCTTTACACTTAAACCCTTACTTGCAATCAATTTTGCTATAAATTGTTGTTGGACTTGATTTAGGTCTTGTATAAAATATTTGCATTCTTGTTCAAGTTTGTAATGGTGATTTATTTTCACTCAAATCAAAGCTCATTGTAGAGCTCCCCCATTCTCAAATTATCATGTGTTATTTTCACTTGCAAAGATCTTTTATGCTTACCCTTCCTTATGATCAAGTTTGTTGTAAATTTTTGTTGCACACAACTTGTGCCTTCTATAGATTGATTGTGATCTTGTTTCACTCTACTATTGCATTTTCTTTATAGTCTACGATACAAACATTACAAGTGGCTATTTTTATACAATTTTTACAAATTGTTTTACAAGTTCAAATTTTAATTCTACAAGGTTTCAACATGTTTGAATTGGGTTTTTTGTCCACAATTCTAGCACCTCCTCTAGAATATACTTTGGGGTAAACAATTTGGGGACTAGGTTAAGGATTGAATGTTCTTGCCATCATTGTTATAAAATTTATGCATGTGCAAGTAGGGAAATTTCCAATTGTTACTTCATATTGCTTATTATTTTATAGAACACCAAAAATTACATTGTAAATTCACCCATACCTTAGTGGAGTCTAGTTACAATGGGGGGGGCAACAAAGTTGCTTGGAAAATTTGATTAGTTTCTTGTTTATTTATGTGATAACTTGACAATTTGAAATTTGTAACACATGAAACAATTTTATTATTACAATTGTAAACCACTTGGGTGTATGTAATCTAAGGTGGCACATTTTTTGAAAAAACAAAAATTCACATAAGTCCATTCTACAATGTTAAAATTTTGAACTTTTTAAGTATCATGGGTTCAATGGTAATAAAGTCCATGTATCAAAAGCAATAAAGTTCATATTAACAATAGCCCACATACATATTCCAAATATATACATCTTTAGGGGAAAAAAATTGAAATTTGATGAAAAAATATTATGTTAAGGACTTATGAAAATATGGTTCGTTTTTTACGGTTCAAAAGCCCCTAATTAGAATTTAACTATAATTTTTGAGGGAAAAATTCACATAAAAGTTTATTATTTGATGTTACACCATATATTGAATCACTATAAATAACTTGGAATGAAATTCAATATGAACCTTATTATTTTCTACCATTCTAGTATATTGACCAGTCCATATTTTTGTACTTCAAAAGTCCATTGTGAAAAGTGGGTGCTCTATTATTGAAAAATAATTACATAGGTATTTGCATAATCAAGTTGTTAATGTATAATCAATTTCAAATTCGTAATTTGACAAGTTTTATTAAATTCATTAAAGGTGTCCAAAGAAAGGAAAATTTGCAAAATGGGCACCATGACTCAAAATTTGAACCACCTTAATGTGCATTCACCCACTTATGTACATCCACAAGTTAATTCTTTGAAGCAAAACTCTCACTACTATAAATATTTTGAGATAAACTTCTTTGTTGTTCATCAAGAACAAAATCAACTTCTTCCAAGTATGGTGATTGATGAATATGTACATTTACACCAAAGTTTGGATTTGATGCAATGTTTCATTTATGGATGCAAACATTTCACACAATCATGGCTATGTGAATCTCCCTCTAATCCTAGTGGTAAATTTTCCTTTTGTTTAGAGGATCCAAAAACTTCCTCACCTTCAAAGTGCAAGATATGTGAAATATAGGAAAACCTTGGGGCATAATTGGCTACAACATTAACAGTTCTACAAATGTCATCAAACTATGTCATTGTATGAAAAAAGAATTCAATTATGTCTAGACCATCTCCATGTTGACCACCTTCCAAATAAACATGGTACAATGTTGATTGTTTGAAGCATTGAAACCATTGTTGGTTGAAGTGCGGAAATAATACCATTAAACAATCCCATTATATGTATAATCATAACCTAGTTGTTATTTTTGATAGTTACAATATTCCATCAAATAAATATTTCAAATTAAATATAACCTAGAATCACCTTACATCCATAACTAAAACAAGGTTAATCACATATGATCAATGTGGGGGGAAGTCAAATTTTAGAAAATCCTAAAAAGGGAAAGGTGTGATTAATAAAGGGTCAATCAACCAATTTGGTTTTAAGCCAACCCAACACTATGGAAGCAAGAATCTAATGGTTAGAGGTTCTAATGATGAACATGGCAATATAGGTGAAACTCAATGCACATGTTTTGGGCAAAATTAAAAAGTGAGAATATTCAATGTCATTTAGTTTGGATGTTCACATAGGATATTTTTGTAGAGCCATATTTTTAAGCCCATTGGTCCCATATGCAATTTATGTTAAATATTCCAAGAAATCACATGTAGTAATTAATGGAAACCATGTTAGGGTTTCAAATCTAATCGAAATATTTTTGACAGCTACATTATTGACAAGAACAAGTGCTCAAGTGCTAAAACTATGGGGTGTTAACAAAAGGTCAGACATTTAATGCGGGGAGGTTTAACATGAAGTTTGTTTATCATAGTCATTTGTGTTGGTGGATACAATTTGTAACCCTATGGGGGCGTTGATTTTTGATAATCTATTGGTGACATCAAAGAGGATGCCTAGTTCCACTTATGGACAAGGGGCCCAAATAGCGTGATGGGGGGAATAACAGTAATGTCCTTAGTGTGGTTATAGTACATAACGAGGAGGGGGTTTCCCAATTAAAAGGGTTGTTGGCATGATGGTATTAACCCCAAAAGATTTTTTGAATTTAAATGTTGAACCCATGATGTTGGGTAAGACATAATGGAAGGTATTGGATTGATTGATGTTGGTTTTGAACCATGCATGTACCAAATTTTTACATCAATGGGTGGGTCAAAAAATAAATAAAGATTAACCAAACATGAGGTTGTGATGTAGGTTAACCCCAACAAACCAATATGTAGACTTTATCATGGTGTAGCCCAAGAAATGTTTATGCATGCTACGCCTTATGATGTATTGTTTGAAGGAATGATTTTATATCCTTTAAAGGTTACATTAGATTTTTAAGAGGAAACCGCAGACTATCAACCAAGATGGTAAACATGAAACAATTGTAAGGTTTTGTTGTTGGTGAGGTTTGTTGAAGGGCATTAAAAAAATACAAGTAAATTAATTATGTTCATTAGGCTTCGCACATTTTTCCATCATTGAACCCACAATTACTCATGGATGTTAATAATGGGCCATTGAGATCGAGCCCATTGGACATTACAATTATTTAGGGAAATATTTTATAGCATGAAATATGCATATTAGAGTTGTTTGGAGGCATTAATTATGATTTAGCCACAATTTGGCAATTTGGCATCTAAGTACAACAAGACCATTATGTGGAAAAGGATACACAAACTAGGCAAGTTTAATCCATGTGTCATGTTATGATGTTATTGTAGTAACACCCATACTTGTTGCCCACATTTGTGGTATAAGTTTATTAAAAACTTTTACCAAACAATCACATTGTTGGGGGTGCAAGATTTGGATAAGGTTGGGCCAATTGATATAATCATTTCAAGTTAACCATTTCAAGTTCTTTCACAAGTTGGCACAAGTTAAGGCCTTTTAAACCCTAGATTAGGACTTTTTAAAAGTTGGTTCATATTTTATAATATTTATAAACCACAAAGATGCATTCATGCGCATACTTGTTGGAAAAATGTTCCACCATTATGAGATTTTTGGTCAACTATGTTAATAGAATGGCAACATATTTGGGCTTGGATTGGCAAGTTAGTGCAAGTAGATGATGTAGTAATTGATTCACATGCCCATCATTTCCAATGGATGTGAATTAACTCAACATCACCATAGGTGATCCAACAAGCATATTAGTTCATCTTGAGGTCATCCCAATGTTTCATGGATGACATACTAGATCCAAAATGTTAATCACATGTAGATTACTATAATGACATACCACCTTTGGTTATGGTCATTAGGGTTGAACTTCCATGAACAACACTATAGATGCTTTCAAATTTTCTTCAATTTCATGCATTTTTGGATGAAGGCCGAAGGATGATAAATGGGACTCCAAATCATATAATATGGAAAAACCCAATGCACATGAGAGGGAGTGATCAACCACGAGCTTCCACACTTGCATCATAACCATGCCTTTTATTTTTTAAGGAACCCGTTAGTGTTCATTTTGGGGTAAAGACTCATGGACTTTAACTACCATACATGGTTTTTTAAATTTGACATTAATAGAACAAAAAAAATTGCCCAATCACACCAACTTAATCCACCCCATCCTTCACATGTTGTCATTTAGTTGATATAATTATGTTGATGCAAGGGGGGGGGTGCAGTCACATAAATAAGAGCCATAACAAATGTAGTGCCTATTTAATTTTTCACATTTAGAAGTGGCGATTTAATTTGGAGTTGAAAACATAATTTTTTTATATTATAAAGTTTATATTATATCATTGAAACATTTGAATTAATTGAAAATATCCAATGAATAAAAAGTTTTCAAAAAAGTTCATTAAACACTATAATGGTTGTTTTTAAACACAAAAATGACTTGTAAAGGAGGTTCAAGTTTTTTGAAATGAAATTTTTTTTGAAATCTTTACATAAACCTTGACATAATAATATATATATTAAAGAATTTAAAGTATTTTTTTAGGACTTTTGTGAAAATATTCCCTCAAAAGCAATCCCTTAAGCAAACATGTGTGTTTTATGTTATCCCATTTACACCCAATGACGTTATTACAAGTTGAGTTGTAAATCCTTGGGAATACCATATTATGGATGCAAAGAAGGATTTTTGAGTGTTGGACAAGAAATTTGTGATGTGGGGGTTCCAAATCAATTATATAATTCCTCACATTTTGCATAATAACCATGATCCATGCCTTCAACATTGGGTATTAAGGATATTCCATCACCCTAGTTCAACATACTAATGACCATAAAAACTTGGGAACCAAACATTGGTCCAATAGTTATAAGAAATGAGGTGAAAAATATGAAGGTCATTACAAAATTATATTACATGTTTTGCATTCAATTTGAAGGAAGTAAACCAATTGAAATAACAAGAGGTCCACATTATATTTGAGGATGATAATTTGATCTCTAAGCAACCTTACAAGTTTAATGAGGTGGAAAGGGCCTTGGTTTAAGCTTGGACAATAAAATTGTTAGTGGTAGAACTATCTAAGGGTGAATATGTTTCAACAATAGTGATGTTAACCAAATAAAACATCTTTAGCAATTAGATAAAGTCCCACAAGTGTGGAAAAAGGGTGAATATGCTTCAACAACAATGATGCCAACTGAAAAAAAAAACATTTATGGCAATTGGATAAAGTGCCACATGTGTGGAGATTATAGGTTGATGAATAAATGAACATGTTTTGATAAATATGTCATGCCCCTATTGAAAGAAATCTTTGATGCCCTTGGGTGTGCTAAGGTTTTTAGCACCTTCGCATTTTAGCTACCATTAATTGCCATCAAAGGAGGGTGACAAGTTCAATACAACATTATGAGGGATTAATCTTAATGGAAAGGATTGTTTACACCAATGGTGATGTTAGCTATGTGGTTTGAAAAAAATATTTAATGATTATGGATTAACTTTTGATTAGTTTTACTTTTGCCAAATGTTACATTAACAATATTATCATCTTTAACCTAAATTTACGAGATCATACACATCATTTGTAGGGAATGTTTAATCAACTTAAGGAACATAACCTTAAATTGCATTTTAGCAAGTGGCAATTCTTCCATATTTGTGTGTAATACCTAGGTCGCATGATTTATGTTGGTGGATTAAAGGTTTAAAAACCCAAGGTTGAAGTCATTTCATAGGTGCCCCAACCATTGGATGTTAGCCAATTGCGGTATTTTTTAAGCTTTTGTAATTATTATGAGAAATTCATCAAATGATTCAACAACCTTGTTAAATCTTTAACCCAATTGATGAAGATCAACTAAAATACATCCAAGGTGAAGCACATGAACATGCCTTTCAATAATTGAAAATTTGGTTCATTTTAATTATCGTTTTGTGATGACCTATACGAGGACAACCTTTTTAATTATACAATGATTATAATACATTATGGTTGAAGGTCGTGTTTATCCAACTCGATGATAAAGCTCAATAATTCATGGTGGCATATGCCAATCGATTCAATAACAAAAATATAAAAACAAAATACAACTCAAATGAAGGGGGGGTGTTCCATTGTTGTTTGAATGTTTTTATCATTTTAGTGTCATCTTTATGATAATCCTAATGCACCCCAAATTCCTTGATAAATTCAACTACGAGTCCAAAGGTGAAAACAATGGAAGGATAAAGAATTGGGGTACATTCCTTAGGTCATAACACTCCGGGGGTAAAGGGGCGTGTTGGAGTTTTGAGATGGGGATTAAGATGAGTGACAAATGAGTCAATTATTCACATGGACTTGCACAAAACCAAACAACAAGTTGGTTAGTGCGTAGTTGGAACACTTTTGGTGCACGGACGAGCCACAAGCAAACATGAATTCATAAAACTCACAATGGCCCAAACTTGGAAAAAGCCACCACCTTCCCCCTTTAAATATTCTCTGTGCTTGGCCGCAAGGCTTGCACAAATGTCATTTTGTCCCGAGACTCCCAAGTTGGGAGTCTCAAAATTTTCGAAATTGGGACTCCTGCAACTTTGGAGGCCCATAACGTCTTGTGAAAACCTTCGATTGAGATGAAGTCTAAAAAAAAGTTGTAGCTTTCGTTGAGAGGTTTCCAACGGTATGTGACACGCCACCTGAACACAAATAAATCAAGGCAATTATTGATTTTTAGTTGTCGAGAGTCAAATTGCCAATTTGACTCCCGACCTTTCTTTTGGCCATAACTTATGTTTTAAGTATTCAAATGAGTCAAGCGAGCCCATTTTAGACATCTACGTTCCAAGATCTTTTCAATGGTATAATTATTTTTTCAATAAAACGAGTTTTTACCCCTATGATTTTCCTCTAAAAATTTGAAAATCCATTGGGAGTCCATTTAAAGTCCAATTCTCAAAATGGGAGCCCATTTTGGAGTGTGTGGGTTCATTTCCTAACACTTTCCTACACTCTTAGAAGCATGAAATGTGATTTCCAAGCTTCACTTTTGGCTCACACCTTTGTAAGCCATTGTTTTGGTTATGAACGTAAGGCTAAGGTTGTAACAAATCCCTTCACATTAGGTATGGATCACTAGTGATTTAAATTTTTGATGGAATCAAACATTCCTTTAAAAAGTTAGTAATACGGGACACCCTTCAAATTCAAGTGGGAAGGTAATCCCTCCTATGGGTTTGAATGGATGGATGAATGCAAGTAGTGTTTCACCCAAAACAATATGAAGGCTAACATGCTCATGAGGAGTTACACCATTTTGGGGTCCAATAGATTTATAAATTATTCTAACCAAAATAATAATGGCAAGTGATGCAATTATAAATTCAATCTTTTTTTTATGTTTAGTGTGTGATTGAATGCGGGCATCATTGAATGCACCTCCACTTCATTTATAACCATTGCCCATCTTTGGGTTTGGATATTGATGGAGTTTGGATTTTGTTAGTTCATTAAATTTGACAATGTGATCAAATTAATATGTTTTGTTATGATTGAATTTTTTTTCAAAGTGGCTAAATTTGGTTGCATTGCCGAATTATAACATGAAAAAATTGCTTACAGATTTTTTGATAGGGTGTTCAACAAAGTTGGCACCTTAGTCAAAGTATGTATCCACTAAGGTATAAAATTTTGTGAGGAGTTCCAAGAGTTGTGTGAAAAAGCATTGATCAATCACTATATGATTTCATGGAACCAAAGTAAGATAAACATGTTAATTGAATAAATGGTGTAGACAATGAAATAACTTTTGCAAAAATACAAGCTTCAAAAAAACCATACTAAATACTAAGTTTTGCAACTACCATAGTTAATTATGGGATATAGGTTTAATCGGTAGGTTTATATTGTGTTGTTCTTACTGTATTTTATATTATTTCACTTGAACTTAAACTACTAGCTTTAATTCGATGAAATGTGATGGCAATAAACAATTTGTATGATCTAAAGGTGTGATTTCAAGAATGGGAATGAATAGTTATGTTTTGACAAGTAATGCCTATGGCTATGAAAAATTTAACAATCGTTCAACATGTTGTGTTATGCCATTATTTGAATAGGTGGTTATTGGCCTTGAGTTTGTAGATTTGAGTCAAAAAATCATGCATACCTACAACAAACAACAATTGCGTTGGATATGATTGTGGGATATGTTATTTTGCATGTGTGGTGCTACCTTTCAAATTATTATTGTTGGAGGGACAAGATGGTTAAACATGAAAAGATCATGTGTGTAATTGTGTGTTCTGTCATCTTCTAAAAATATGTTGATGGCCAATCAACCTCTATTTGGTAGTTATTATAGTTGGATTATGTTATATGGACAATCTACAAGGGTTGTTAATATTATGTTAATTTGTGATCAATGTTTTAAAAGTTGACATATGGGAAATATTATTCCACAATTTGAGGAAGTCTTGGTTGAAAAATGGCTTTACCTTAGATGCATTAAATAGATTTAGATACCTAATTTTTATAGTTCAATAATAAGAATACCTTAAGTTTTTCCCTATGTTTCACCTTTGGTTAAGGATTTGGGGGGATTACAATTGCGTAATTAACAATTGGGTTCACATTTACACACAATTTGCTTGTCCTTTCATTTTAAAATTGAAATGCTTAATCTTGGTGAATATAAATTTTAAAAAAATTAAATGGCTATTTGGCTTAGGGGGACTTTAACCTTAGATTGTGGGGACGATTTGAAGGTGAGGCACCATTTATGGTGATTTATGTTATTTGGGTCATATGTGTCAAGGATAATGATAATGGTAAACATTGATAGTCAGTGCATGACATTTGTTAAGAGCTACCCAATTAAATTTATATCGTTAGTATTAAAATGGTTAATGTGGTTAATTATGTTTTAGTTTGGAATTGGTTATATGTGAATAAGATTTTGAATTATTTTGTGTTTGGATATAATCTCAAGTTATATGTTTTCTAATCATTTTTGGTGATTTGAGATTTCAAAACACATAAGTTTGTTGTTACAAAATTTTAACGTTTTTATGCAAGTTTTGTTTATGCACATTGTTGTGTGAATTTTATCAAGTGTGTTTTGGGCTTGGATTTTTGCATGTTTTGCAAATGAATCATATCTTGGTTTGGAAATGAGATGCCATTTAAAGTGATTTATGTTATTTGGTTTATCTGTGTCCAAACAATGATAATTGAAAGTATTGAATGATAATGCACAACATTTAACACAAAAGATTATGCACCATACGAACCAAATTAATTTTGGAATTATCAATGAAATTGATAAATTTGGTCACCCTAATTTGAAGAATTAATATTTATATTTATAAAAGTTTTAAAAAAGGAGCTTATTTTTTAAAACTTGTGTAAATATTAATATTTTAAAATTTAAGTTTAATGTGGAACTATTAATTATTGGATCAAATAATATATTTCAAATAGTTAATACTTATACAACATAAGTTAAAATAAAACGAATGAAAAAAGGAAATTGATTTTCAATGGGAGGTTATTTTTGGGGGGACTAGCAAATTTTTGGTTCACTTGACAAACCAAGAAAATAACCCAAGGTTGATTCATACAAATGATTTTTGTGAAAAAAATGGGCCCAAATTGCCAGATATTTTCCCCTCCAAATTAATCACCATATTTAGTCAATAAGTTTTAGTAGGTTCCCCACAAAAATAGAGTACAATTCTCAAATATTATTTTCCCTACTTTCTTCTCTGAATTATTGTAGCCAAATTTGGCTAATTCCTCTTGTGTATGATCACAAAATTTTCAAAAATTACAATTAAAAAATTAATTAAAAGTGGAATCAAAATATTTATTTATTATTAATTTTTAAATATATATTTTAATTAAGTGCTTTTAAATTTAAATTTTAAAAATAAAAATAAAAATAAAAAAATTTATTGTTTAAAAAAAAAAACCTTGGTAGCTTGGTAGGTAGGAAAGCTTCCAGAAGTAACATTTATACAGGGAAGACGCAATTGTGTTGAAACACACAAATCTAAGAACAAGAAACGCGGTCTTTCTTTCTTTCTTTCGCCTCTCTCATTCTTCTCTCGTCTTCTTTCTTTCTTTCTTTCGTCTTCCTCTTCTTCGTCTTCTTCTTCTTGGGGATTCTGCACAAAACCTCGTGGTGTGCAGATTTCAAGCTCCGTCGTGTGTACTTGTGGGAGAAGGCCGGCTGGTTTGTCACTCACTGCCCTAATAAGGGCTCATTTCATCATCATGGCTTCCAAAAGGATTCTCAAGGAGTTGAAAGATCTTCAAAAGGATCCCCCTACATCATGCAGTGCCGGTGCCGACCCCTTGCCCTAAAATCTCTCACCAATTTTCTTCTTGTTTTCTGTTCTGAATTTTGTTGTTGTTGTTGTTGTTGTTGTTGTAGTTGTTGTTGGTTTGTTTTTTTTTTTTGGGGGGGGTTGTGGCTTTGCATGTATGAAGTGTGTGTCTGTGTCTTCGTTTGAGCAAAACCTTCGGGGGCTGCGGCCAAAGTTTTGAGGTCAAAAGAGTGTTGGAGTCATGGGCCTTACAGATTAGGGTTTGTGCAGAATAGGGTTTTTGTGGTACTGAACAAAACGGGAATTAAAAAAAAATTTGCTTGCTGGAGATAATTGATCATCTTTGCATGGGCTTTGCTGGTGGATTTTTGGAATTTGGGGAAGACTTTTGTTCCATTGAACTTAAAGAGATTTGTTTTGCTTTGCTAATAGTTTACTTGACACACATATGTTTTGAAATGGTGTGTATTTGTGTGTAAATAATACATGGGCTTCAATCTGGGTCATGCACATGCTATGTTCACTAGAGATTTGCTGTTTGTAGTTGTCTGGGATTCATGATTTCTTCCTTTTTTGTTTTTGGACTTGGAGGATAATCTCAGAGAACTGATGAGAGTGGTCATTGTTGCAATCTGATGATCTTGACAAGAAGAGGGTTAAAGTGATGCAATTGTGTTGTGATGCCATGGCTTGGCTTGGCATGTGCTTTGTCTTTCTAGGGTCCAGTTTGGAATCCAGTATGTGTGTTTTTACCTCTTCTTTTGAGTACGGAGATTCTTTGATTCTAC
>Ga0209208_10009256_pt1 | contig 12977 bp, 9 predicted proteins | sample S1TSphfallax_3_FD_187694 | JGI IMG/M metagenome (GOLD analysis project Ga0209208, IMG submission 187694) | Host-associated microbial communities from peat moss isolated from Minnesota, USA - S1T2_Fd - Sphagnum fallax MG (SPAdes) (version 2) | ecosystem: Host-associated > Plants > Peat moss >...
CTACCCATATCAACATCATTGATCTATCTTTCATCTCATTACTTTTTCATGGTGGGAGGATTACTGCTCTAGTGTGTACAAGTAACATTGCCAGGAGCCTGGGTTATGCCATCACTGTCTATTATCATTGCTTTCAAACTTATGGTAAGCGAATTTTCGTGGCCTTGTGGATAGTGACCAGGATGGAACAACACCACACTAGTGGTACATTTATAATAAACAAATCCAAGATGTTTCCATAATTCCATGTTTTAGTTGTGAAAGGTTATGTTTTTTAAACAACTTAAATGTTTTTCAAATCAATTGTCAAGACAAATTTGTTAACCGAATTTTTTAGTGTATCTTCAGTGAGGCATCTTAGTGGTTGATTAAATGTGGGAAATGTGAAATTTGGACTTGGAGAGGCTGGTTTAGTCTAAGGGTGCAACCTTTATTTATTTTATGAAATCGCCAAAAAATTGGGGTTTTAAGTCTTGACCATGATATCAGCAGGGTTTTAAAAATTTTCCTTTCAAATTTGTGATGTGGTCACAGGGCAACCATTTACAAGAGGAAAGAGCCAAATTTGGCTACAGCTCTGTGAGACCTGACAGTAAACATTTTTCTAGAATCTTGTTATGTTTTGACGACCTCCAAGAACCCAGTGTCTAAATACGGCGACTTCCATATTTTTCTCTTCAGAATGTGGCAAATCAAAGGCATCTAAAAGGAATCTTGTGACAGTCAGGAAAAGAAGAAGAAGAAAGAAAAGAGTGTTGCATAGATGCGAAATTTAGCACAAGTTTTTTTTGGCTGGATATCAGTGTAGCTAAATATAATCTTACAAAACATGTTTGGAATGATTGTAGGTAGATCAAATACTGGAGCTGGGATGGAAAGGCTCCTCTATCTGATCACATACCATGATTCCAATTTCCTAGATCCTCTGTGTGATTGAATTTCTTTTTGGGAAATGACAAACAACTTCACACTACCCAGTTGTTCGTACTTGGTTCTGTGCCCTAGTCTAGAACTGATATCTCAGCAATGATGAGGATTTAGTTACTTCCAAATGTGAAAAATTCTTCACGTTCCACACAACAAAGGAAAATGGAAGTGTCACTTGCATATACATACATGTATACCATATACCATATGCTTTTTCCCATGGATTAGTATCATCTGCAAAGTTGGCATCATGGAAAATCCTTCCAAGTAACTTTTTGTTCTGAAGAAGAAGGTAGAGGCTAAAAGAGTGCTGTTGTTTATCCAACACTCTATTGTGCGTGCGGGGCTGGGGGAGGCGATAAATCACTATCCTAAAGCCATCCAATGCAAAACATCCAGCAACTATTAAAATAGCATCACTTTATTAATTAAGATTACTAAACTCCCAATAAGATTGACTTAAACAACAAGAGGGAGAGGGTTTCTTTTCAAATAGAGTTTTGATTTGAGGTCCTTAACAAAAAGATAAAGCTTAGATAAAACAAAACCTCTCAAACCTCAAGGATCAAATCTATTGACCCATTTACCTTCCTGAGGATGAATATTTGATTTTAAGATCAAAGCATATCAATTCTATTCATAACTATCTATGTGACTGACTACTACTGCGTTCTATCAACACATTTGGCAGGCATTGATTTTATTTGTGGGGTCATTCTACATGTTGCCCATGCACCACAATCAACTAGCTATATATCCACAAGCTTCAAGTTAAACATCTAGCTTTGTATGCAATAAAAGAAAGCCAGAGATGAACTCTACCAGAAAATGGCCCCTTCTCAATGAAAACAGCCTTTAGGATAGGGTGAACCACTAAGTGTAGATTGTCTTCAACATCACGACCTACTGTTGTTGTTGTTGTTGTATTTGCACTGAAAAGCAGCCTGGAATCTCCCTAACTATAGCTACTGATTGATCAATGATGGCATTGAGCTCATGACAAGCCATCTGACAGTAATAGGCTACTGATCCCATGACCCATCATCCAAAACTAATTTGTCACATTGTATGTAGGCTAGCTCCAAAATGAGGAGGAGGTAGGCCATGAGTTTATATGATGAGAGATTCATGACAGTCAGATATATCATCAACAACAGCAACAACAATACCTACCCATATCTTCTGTAATGAGTTGGCTACAGCCTTCTATCTCTTTTTGCATGAGATGTTGTTCTCCTGCTGCTTTCAGAGTGACCCTAGCCCTTTCTCACTAGGTCACCAGCATATATACCTATGTAATCCAGCAAAATATACCTATACAGCAATTTCTTGGCCTTTGGAGAAAGAGTGACAAGCAAAAAACACACACACACACACACACACACACAGGCCAAGTCCTAATATAACTTTCTATCTGGATAACTAATATATCCAACGGTAGTTGCCCTTATCTAGAATTCCCTTTTCCCCTGGTGGTCCTTTTCTCATAGCTTTTTCTACTAGTGGGCTTGGTTCCTTGTAACAAATGTTCACCAATTGTAATGCCCTTTATGCTTGACAACCCCTTGCCCTTTTCAACTTGATGGTCAGAATGGACCATGCCTACCATGCACTTCATTTTATTTTCTGACAACCCAGTAAAACTATCATTTGTTAAGGAAATTCCCTAAACCCAATTAAAGACCCATTTGCACCCCACCCAAGAAACCTCCCATGCACCAAGCTTTTCTATAGATAGAATATTGGGTAAGTTATGCAAGTGTCTTATACTATTTTGCTTGCAAAAAATCAATGGTAACAAACCCCTTGGAAGCTTCAATTTGTTGACACCACAACAACATAAAGAAATAGCATAGTTCAATCCTTGTTTGCATGCACAAATTTGCACAAGTACCAATGCTTACCTCCAAAGAAAATGAATACAATGCATGAATCTAAAGAATGTGTAATAAAAATGCAATATCATTTTAGCTTTAGTGAGATGATCACATTTGCTTGACTTGTAGCCTAGAAAGGGTCCAAGCCTATGAGGTTAATTTTTTATTAAATCCTTACTAACACATAGATAAGTTGTAGAATAAGCCCCACGCAACAACTATTCACCATAAAAAAACCTTAACAAAATATAAGAAAAAAATAATAATATGTTTTTGGGATAGGGCCACCCACACACTTAAAACTTGATCCTTATCTATGCTACATTCATTGGAGAGCTCATCACACACATCTAAGAACTTCATTCAATGGGAATCACTCACCAAAACACATAAGTTTTCTCTTGTGAATATTTTCACAATTAACAAAACACATAAGTTTATTACATAAAAGGCTTATCCAAAACATGACACTAAGTGGCAACATGAAAATATGAGAAGAATCATATTTTCCCCAAGTCTCCACCCACAACCCCTTATATACTTTAGATGAAAAATGAATGGATTATTGTCTTCATTCATCCATGTCTATTGAACAATGCCATTCATCCACAACAAGCCACTAATATTATGCCACATATTATCATCTTCCTATGAACAAGTCATTCAATTATTGATAATTTTTGTCCTTATAATTAGCCAAGTTCGTATAATTCATTTTCAATGATCTCTCACCCAAAATAGTTAACTAAATTATTCATATAAGTTCAAGCTTATGCCCTAGTCAAACATCCTCAAGGTAAAGCCCATAAGTTGAATTATTTATTTCCTACTTGCCCCTCCTCTTACCATGGGCTGCATGATGATGATGATTGTTATTATTATTATTTTACAAACCTTAACACTAATAACCTATTGTGGTGTTATTAAATCACATATATGTGCAAAACTTGCCTTTCAAATAATCAAAATGAATGTAAACCTTTGCATAATCACCACCAAAATTGTCAAAATGAGATCCATTCATATTTAATTTTAACAATTTAACATTATTGAAATTCAATGGCCCATTATGTTTCACATTGAGGGCATTTTTCATAATACAAGCATGCATGCATACATTTGAAGGCCATTGTTGTAGACTTTGCATTGAGCAAATGTGCATGTATTCAAATTCAATGTAATAAACATTGGGTCATCTTCTTAAGATGGTGCAATTGACTCCTCATTACTAGGTTTTTAATTGAATCAAATACACTTTTTTCTACTTGCCCATTAACAAATGAACCATTTTCAATTTGTAAAACTTGTGGCAACTCGTTCTTTCCTAAACTAGATTCCCATTCTATATACATCATAGAAGAACTCACAAGATAAATATGATAACCCCCAAAGAAAAATTAATTAATTTTATGTTAACACCTTTTTGTTTGAGTTTGCATGTTGTGTAATTGTTCCCTTCATCTAACATTGTTATCATAGATACATTGAAAAGATGTTCATTCTTGTGTGTAGAATCCCAACCTATCACTAGAATTTGGCTTTGTTGTGAAGATTGGTAGGGAGGGGTATGGGTTCTTCGTGCTTGAATGATCATGGTAATTCCTTTAACTTCCCATCACACCATAATAAAGTTCCTTCTAAAATGGTGCATTTTGTACCAATCACACATGCATTGAATTAATGCTCTTGAAAAAATGATGGTAACTTGAATTGTTTAATGCAAGTTGTATTCATGATCAATTTCAATAACTCATGTGAAGGAAATATGGTGCAAGAAAAATATCAATGATTATTATGTGGCAATAATTGGTTTAACGCTTCCATGAGAACAATATATGTCATACCCCTCAACATCCTCTTTGTTTAAATGATTGACAAACTTACAACATTTGAATTGAAATAAAAATCTTCATCATTGATGTTCAACTAAAACGTGATTAAGGTAAGCAAGCTAGGGATCAAATACTTAAGCTTTCATATGGCTTAAATCACTAGATGTTGTTCCTTTCTTCTAGAATTCCACAATATTGTTTATAACTATTGTTGGCATGTCCATATCAATTTAGATTGTTTAAATGAGCAAGATATGACTTCTAAGAATTGGTTGTTTACTTGGAAAAAAAATCAGTCCAAACACTTTGTGCTTTTTGAACATACACAAATTACACCCTATGAATGAACAATCCAATGTTAAAAAAATGATTGACTCCTATTTTATTTGCAAAATGGACCAAGTTCAAAACTATTCCATTTTATTTGTATTAAGTTATTCACAAGGCTTGTGTGATTTAAATCTAATTTTTAAAAGTGGGCTTTTACATTTATGGTCATTAGGGAAGATGGGTGTTGAAAAACTTAAAATTTTTAATGGCAACGCTAACAAATGTTGTCATGTTTCCCTATGATTAGGCTTGCTTGTCTTCACTTTTGCTCATGTTGGAGGTGTCGGTTGGCCTCCTTTTCTTATCATTGAACCCTTGTATTTTTATTTGATTTCCCCACCACCTCATGCTTGTGCTCAAGCTTCTCTTTTCTTATTTATACCTTTTTCAGCACGTATAAATATTACTCCCCTTTTAAACATGTTTGTGTTTTTCTTGGTCTTGATGGAATTCAACTTATACCCTTCTAATTGTGTTCATGGTTGAATGTTGTGTTGTGAATGTCAATGCCTTTGTTTGTGGTCAATGTTCTTGTGTTGTTTATAAGTGTTAATTGTTTTTGGTCTTATTTGTCATCCTCCAATCCTTCCCCCCTTCCCTTTCACTTTGTAAGTGTTCATGTTGGTTGCTATAGCCTTTTAAGAACATGCCTTTGCTTTTAGCATTTTAGTTCTTGCCTTTCTCTAGCTAATTTTTGAACTTTAAACATGTTGCCCAAGTTAACAACTTCATACTTTAGTGGATAAGTGCATGTACCTATTTGAAAGTTGTGATGGAATAAATCTTTTGCTTCCTTTGTTATAACAATAGACAATGCCAATATGAATTTTGCTTTTGTTAGCTCCTCAATTATTCTAATTTGAGTTGTTCATTTAGTCATGTAATCATCAAATTTGTCACCCTTGTAAGGTGATTTTCTCTCTTGCTTTTCATTTATGTTCTTTGATTTATGAACTATTGTTTCCATTGCCATTGCCTAAATTGTTATAAGATCCTTATGTATTTTGCAAATGTCATTACATGTGATTGTGAATAGTTGATTTATGACTCCATACCCTTGGTTTTCCTTGCAAGTAGACGATAGAAAATCCTACATTAAATTAACTTTGTTTTGAAATTCCTATGGGGGTTGTGAAACATGTTCATTGAAGTTCTTCACCAACTCATATTAATCTTTGATCCCTTATTTTATGACAACATGATTCCTTGACATTTCTAAATTCAATTCAAAAGAAATAAGATCATAATCATCTCCAACTAATGCATAGTTCATTTTTCTTGCAATATTCATTAATTATGTGGTAGCAAATTGTCCCCCCATTGTTGATTATCATTAGTTTCATCGTCAAAGATGTAATCCCCTTCATCTTCCATGTTGTTTGTTGATGTATACACCTCACTTGGTTGGGTATTGTCATCCATGGTTCAAGGGTTTAGAGTCCAAATTATTGTAAGCCTAAATCCATATATAATAATTTTGTTTGGAAAATGATTGGTGCAACATTTGTCTATTACCCATCAAACATGATCTTGTTCATGTGATGATGTATGTGACGGAAGTGTAATAATGTCTAGCCATGGTGAAGGATGCTTTGTAGCCTTTAATTAAATGACATGTGATCCATGCCCATAATTCTAAATGAAAAGATGTTAATTTGTTTGATAAATCCCATGCAATAAAATTTATTTTAAGAAGTTTAAGAATTCTTTGAACATGAATGATGTAATTTTAACCTTCTTTTGCATGGCCATTTAGGCCTAACTTATAGAATGTAATGTTGTCATCTTGTAATCTTTTACCTTTAAAAATATGCAATGTCAACAAAAATTAGCCCACTTCATTGATTACATAGGTCATTGGCAACCATTTTTGGGATTTAACTATCATGTTATGAATATGATGTGTTTGATTAAATAGAACATGAACATTTAATTGTCTACTTGCATGACTACCTATTTCATTTAAATTTCACTTGTGATTTGTAATTGTGTTCTTTGTAAAGTGTTTGTAAGTTTTGGTAAAATGAGTGAAAAAACTAATTATCAATTTGTTAGACCATATGTTATTTAGATTTTGATTGCAAGATTGATACTCAATTTATGATGTCTACATTTAAACCAATACCATAAAAAGCTTCTAAGCACACCATCTTAAAAATCATATAGGTTTTAACTTTAGTTTTATATAGTTCTACCACCTTCATATTGTGTTATTGCAATGTTATAAATAGTCCACATTTTCACATGAGTGCATGTGCTATATGGTGGTTCATTTTTGGTAGACACAAAACTTCATATGGCCTATACAAGGCCATAAAATGTGTTCAAATACACATGATTTTTACTTTGTAAAATGTCATTGTTTTAATTTTTCACTATTACATGTTCACCCATCTAGAAACCTTCCCAAACTTAAGTCAAAACCTAACACATTGATATCATCTTTTATGGTAGATGTAATTTGGAATAATTAAAAAAAAAAAAAATCCATAAAGTCCAAATAAAAACCAAAGCTTTTTTAAAAAAATCTCTAGGCAAAAGAAAATTCAAGATTTAAAAAAAATCATTTCAAAAGGACTTATGAAAATAAGGTTCAATTTCAACTCTTCAAAAGTCCATGGTTAAAATTTGATTAAGATTTTTCAAGAAAAAGGTTTCAAGTATGAAATTACTATTTCATTTTGAACAACACATATTTAGTCATTTAAAATAATTTGGAAGTAAATTCATTATCAATTCCTTAAGGTCCAAACAAAATAAAATAGTCCACTTTGTCATCCTTGTTCACCAAGTAAAAGTAAATTATGCACTTTTGTATTTTAAATATTTTTTGAACTTTTTTTTGTAAATTTTTCATTCATCATATTGGTTTTTTACCTTCACATCTATGCTAGGTGAAATTACAATTGGGTTGACCCACTAGGAACACCCTCGAAGGATAATCACATAACAAAATTGGCCAAATAATATTATTGGGCCCTTTTTAATTTTTTTTCATAATTGTAATTCCTTTTTCTCATGTTTATTTATTGCATCCGAAAGTATATGACTTTAAGTTTTCATTACAATAAAAAAAGGTGAGAATCATTACAAATTTGCATTCCTTATTGATGTGGCCCCTTCAGGAATCAAGTTTTTAAACTTTGGAAATTCATAACTAAATTGTACCAATAATTACCCAATAAAAATATCAAATAGAAATCCATTTAAAGTACTTTAGAAAATTACATTCACAAAAAAAAAACCCCAAACCTTGTTTGAAAAGTCTTCCTAACCAAAAAGATTTAAGGAACATAACCACTATGATGTTCTTGAAACTTTATGCGAATGTAATGAATAGGAACATCAAAATTCAAAATATTTTTTACATCATTAAAGTTTGAAAATCTATACAATCTAATTAATGTATTCAACAAAAATAACTTACTAAAAACTTTTCTTTATGTGTTTCTTATGTTTTTTCAAAGTTGTATGGGTCTTGAAAAATAAAGATGTAACGTTCCTTGTGGTACCACCCAATCATACTTTCACCTTCTTTTCTTCTTCTATTTTAGGTCTTGAAATTGTTGCACTAAAAATTAAAATATTTTTAAAAACTTTATAATTCATTTAACATGCTTGCTAATGGTGAGGATATGCTTTGAATAGTAGAATTGAATGGATTGTTGAACAATTGGATTTAGCTAGGCCTCTTTGATTTGTGACTATGGTGATCTTATTTGGAATGAAATACAAGTTGCTCTAGGAATGTCTTTGGTGTTCCTTAGGTTGTTCATAAATTTTGCAATGTAATATCCTAAATTAAGATATACAAGGGAAAACCTCCATCCTCCAAAGCATTCTACGAAATAGGATTTGAATTCAATCTTTCTTAGCCCATTGAAAGGCCTTTGGACTTCCATTATGAAAAACAAATTCTTGTGACAAAATGATGACATGGTCACATGTGTTGAAGTTGCAAGGCTTTGTGAAAAAGGATATGTTGAGAAAGAGGGATTAGACACAAGATGGGTTGAAATCTTGAGGCACATATTGGTTTTGTGGTTGGTGGTTTGTGGGAATGGGTAAACATGGTTGGAGCCATGGTCTTACCATACACACCTTCGATTTAGTCACTAAACATAATTTCTAAAACTTTGGCAACTAAAATTCTTAAAGTAGGACCACACCCAAAAAAGAGAGAGGCATATTTGAGGTATTCTAGGGGTTTTAATTGGTTGACAAAATGGTAAGAGTTCTCACAAACTAGGTAGGTTAAAAAATGGCATGTTTGATGTGTTCTAGGGTTTTGAATTGGGTCACACAATGGTCAGAGTTCTCACAAAATTAGGTAAGGTTAAAACTCTACAATACTATGGCCAATACTATTATGTACTTACACCCTGAGACTTGGAGATCCCAGGAGGGATCCATACTTCTTCAAGATAACCATAACAACAACAACAATAATAATAATAAGAAGAATAGTAGTAGTAGTAGTAGTAGTAGTAGTAATGACAATAAGAACAACAATATAATTCCATTTCAGGTCAGTGGTGTTAAAAACAGACTCCAAATTCCTGGGATCAGGACAAAACATGGCAACTTTATTACTCACTTGTCCACCAGAAACTGTTGAGCAAAACTTAACAGATATCAAGATCAAAATGGAAACCCAGGTCCGCCCCTTTTGTGGCAGGTTCAAACTAGGGGTCATCATGAGTCATGGCCCTGCCTCCTCCTGGCAAGTACAAACCAGGAGAGATAAGTGTAGGGTTAAAGCCTTGAGAAGTACCTACCAGGAGAGTTAAGTGTAGGGTTAAAGCCTTGGGAAGTACATACCAGGAGAGTTAAGTGTAGGGTTAAGCCTTGGGAAGTACCAACAAAGAGAGTTAAGTGTGGGGTTAAGCCTTTGGAAGTACCTACCAGAAGAGTTAAGTGTAGGGTCAAAAGTCTTGGGAAGTACCCTACCAGGAGAGTTAAGTGTAGGGTTAAGCTTGAGGTCCCGTGCATTACCCGGTGTAGACATCTGCCACAAATTTCCTTTAACAATAGGCTAATTGTACAAGGTGCAAAACCAAAATCATAATACTTGCCTACACAAAATCCTAAAGCCCATTCTTACGGTTTGCAATGTGTTTGTCCAAATACACTAGGAAATTCTTAAAGATATACACTAGGAAATTGTTAAAGATTCCTGAAATCTTGAGGAAAAGTTCGTATGTTGGATGAAGTTCCCAAAAAAAGCAATGAACTCAGAGTTCTTTACTTACCTACACAGCTGGTGAACATTCCTCAAAATTTGGGACCAAATTCAAAACTACTTACAATGTAAGCAAGCAGGCTAGTAGTCTCTGGGATGAGGGTAGAGGCAACAAAAGAATCATGATGAGAAATGAAGAAGAAGCAGAAGAAGAAGAAGGTGGTCAGGTAAATTTGAACTCAAGCTGAATTTGAGATTTAAAAGTTTTGCAGCCTAGATGGTACAACTAGCTAGCTAGCTCTTCAGTATTTAGTTGTCACCCACACATTGGTTCCAAGTTGACGCCAAAATTGTACACCCAAGCTCTTCTCTTCTTTTTCTTCTTCTTCTTCTACTTCTTCTCTCTTGGCTTGGCAGAGCCAAAAAAAACAAACTAGGCTACTAATTTAAAGGTGGGTCCCCATACAAAAACAAGACAAGCTGACAATAGGAGCCAGCATGCAACTATAGCCTAGCAGCAGCTAGCAGGTGCCAGGAAGTGAAAGAGGGCCATAGGGAAAGGAGCCATTTGTATTAGGCAGCAGCAGCAGGAGGAGGAGGAGGAGGAGGAGGAGGGAAACACCTGAGCTTAAGTTAAATGCTCCTGTACAGTAGAAGACTGTGATCCCTTTGAAATATACAAATTCTCAGATTGGAAGAAATGGTCACTATGGTTGGTACCTCCTAGTTCACTTTAGGGTGTAGGGAGGGTTAATGCCTGTTCCTGGGGCTTATTTTGGGAACTGCCCACTCCAAGGATGTAAAGCAGCCCAGCTGATTTTTTTTAAAAATAAAATAAATATTAAATAAAAATATATAGATTTTCATTTGTTTCCTGTAATATCCAATGGGTATTGACAGGAATACCCATCAGGTATCACAGGGAGAAATGAAGAGAAGAGGCAGAGTGTAATAGGTCTTGTGTTGTGAATGATTTTTTTCATTTAATCCTTTGATACCCGCTGAGTATCACAGGAATTTTTGAAAACAAATTAGTTGTATCGGTTGTTTATTATGCTCAGTAATGGCCTCAAAGAAGGAGGGAGTTCTAAACATAATGAATGCACTCCTTGGCTCCACCTTGGGCAGGCACTTACTTCCCCAACTCTCCACTCCTGGGGTGTTGCCCTACACAAAGGGGGGTAGGCAGGACTAAGTTAGGCCGGGCAGCAAGGCAGGGCAGTAGTAGGTAGGGTTTATGGTCATTTCTTCTTTATGGTACACCATCAAGTACAAAAATAATTTTTTAAAAAAAGAAAAATTCGTGTCATTTTTTATGCTCAATAACACCCTCAAAGCAGGGGAGTTCCGAACATAAAGCACCCTTAGGCTTGCTCTACCTTGGGCAGGCACTTAGTTTCAGAACTCAGCACTCCCAGGCCATTACCTTAAAAGAAAGGGGGGTAGGCTGGAGAGCAAGGCCGTGAGAAATGAGATAAAAATAAATAGGCAAGGTACTAATAAGTAGGGTTTAAGGGTTTAGGGTCATTTCTTCATGTATGATACCCGGCAAGTATCATATGAGAAGTATTTTTTTTATTATCATATGAACTGCCCACTCCTGGGGCATTACCTTACACAAAGGGGGTAGGCAGGGCAGCGAGGCAAAATAGGCAGGCCAGGAGTAGGTAGCAAATTGGAAGGGAAGAAAGGAAAGGAAGGAAGGAAGCGTGGAGTGGGGAAAGAAGGAAGAGGAAGGAGAGTGGAAGTAGGGGGACGGCGATGTGAGCGTAGGGACATAGCTGTCGTGGTGGGCTTGTGTACGTATGGAGAAGCTTGCAGGTTGGGTCCAGTCGCAGCGCTCATCATAGTTTTCCCGCTGTCACTCGCTGCCACGCTTTGCTCCGCTGTCTTTTCAACGGCACACTTCCGCCCCCCCCCCCAGTGCACCATTCCCCGCTCTCCCTTTCTCCGTCGTCGTCGGTTCTGGCCGCTGCTCACTTTCCCTCCTCTTCCGCGGCCGCTTATAAACCCTCCTTGCGCTTCCGCAATTACCTCACAATTCTCTCGTCCATCGATTCCTTTCTCACTCCTCTGCTTGTACACGCGCACACACTCAGGGATGTAGCATTGCTACTACTATTACTACTACTACATCATCATCAAAAAAACACACTTGTTTCCTTTCCTCGTCATCTGCTTGTTTGTGTGTCTTTCTGCATTCAAACTTCATTCTCACCTAGGAAAAAAACCCTAATCCATACTAAACTTTTTCTTTCTTTCTTTCCTCCCCGAATTGGTACTCTGCTCAGTCATCTACCTACATTTGCAAATTTTTGGCAGTTTTTTCAGATGATTGAGTAGACAAGTGATTTGAATAGCACTCTTTCTTTGTCCTCCAAGTTCTCCCTCCTCTTAGTCCATAGGGTTACCATTCGGTACGCACTAGTGTCTTTGGCTGCACAGAAGTTGGTTTAGCTCTCTCACAGAGTCGAAATTAGGATCTGACTAGTTGGGCTGTGTTTGTTGTCCTATTTTCAATTTGGGTTTCCTTTTTTTTTTCCCCCATTAGCTCTGCATTGTGCAGGAGTCATCAATCACAGTTTCAAAGGATTTTCGATCATGGGTTTTGGTGGGGATCAGAGTACCCAATACTGGAGGATTTGGATTGTTGTCGTGTCTGCGTTGATTTTGTGCAGCAGCATTTCGGTCGCTGTTGAGGCTGCACGTCCGTCTGCTCTGTTTTCCTCAGGATTTGGTCCTCTCTCTGCTCGTTCTGCGGTGGGTGCGCGTAAGCTTTCATTTCTGGTGAATACTTCGCTCGTGATTCCCTACCATGACGGACCGTTG
>Ga0209208_10009257_pt1 | contig 12976 bp, 9 predicted proteins | sample S1TSphfallax_3_FD_187694 | JGI IMG/M metagenome (GOLD analysis project Ga0209208, IMG submission 187694) | Host-associated microbial communities from peat moss isolated from Minnesota, USA - S1T2_Fd - Sphagnum fallax MG (SPAdes) (version 2) | ecosystem: Host-associated > Plants > Peat moss >...
TTTTTAAAAAAATTATTATGAATGAAAATTGGATGATGGTGGATGAATTTCATGAATTCCAAATGAAAGTGGATGTTCATAAATGAATTTTACAATGACCGACAAATAAAAGTAATTAAAACTTTATCCTACTTTTAGAGTTAATTATGAAAATCCTAATATATGTTTAATGATTTATGTTGGAGTAAGTTATAAGATGTCATCCATGACAACTTGCAATTGATTGTTAACTTTATAAACATAAGTGTTGAATATTTCATCATAGATTGGCACAAAGTAAAATTAAGTGTATGGATAAATCAAATGAAACATCAATCATTATTAGCCAAAATAAAAGGAATGTCAACATTGATTTAAAAGTTGAAATTTTTAAAATGCTAAAATGAGTTGATTAGAAAAATTAATGACAATGGTAACATGAAGTTAGTATAAGGTAGATGGGTTTATGGTCCATTAGTAGTTTCATCCTACCAAAATATATATTGGTGTGGAATATGTTCTAAATGGAATGGAAATGTGTCTTTTTAAATGTATGTATTTTCAAAGTTGTTTTTATCAACAACAATTATGAATAATGTAAGCAATAAACATATTTTCAATATATTGTGCACCAATTTGCATGATGTTTCTTTTCAATGGATTTAGATTCCATTCAATGTATTTGAATTCAATTTAAGTTGTATGCAATGTCATTAAATATTTTCATTTGAATGGAAGTTAATTGTCACAAATTCAAATCATTTTTTTATCATATTGTTGTCACTAAGAGTGTACAACAATGTCACACCCAAGTTGGAAATTATAATAAGCTAAAAGGGGTTGAAAAAATTCTTTAAAAAAAATTATAAACAACATTGAACATGCCATGTCCAAATGTAGAATGGTCAAAAGTAATACAATGATAATAAAATTGAATATTAAAAAGGTGTTGTAGTATAATAATATTGGTTAAAAAATGTGGAATTTTTTTTTCCATTTGGGAAATGGGTATTCTTTGTGGTTGATTTGGATTTTAAAAACATAAAACACTTCCATGGAATCTTTACAAACATCCCAATTAAAAATTTCAAAATCAACATATTAGTTTTTATGTTCAAAATATTTTGTAATTGATTCAAAATATCTTCAACACAAAATAACATACTCAAACCTCCAATTAAGATTCCTAAAATATTGTAAAATTTTCGCCCAAGATTTTTAGTTTGAAAAAATGGTCAATATTAAGTAAATGACCTTATTGATATTTGTGTAGGGAATAAAATATATTAATTGAATTTTCAAAAGCATTAGAAAATTTAGATGATGTGAAAACATATAATGTTAGAAAAACATAACATTTCAAAATTTTGACATCCAAAATATGGGTTTTATAAACATATGAAAAATTTCACTATAGGTGATAAATTATAATGCACTATAAACCAAATAATTGGTCGTGAGAAATTGAATTTTTTGCAAATTTGCAATAAATTCCAAATCATTTTCAATTTTACTATTGACATTTCAACCCCAATTGAAAGCATTGAAACTTTAGGATGTTGTTCAAAAATAGAAATAAAATTTAAGATTTCAAAAAATCATTATGAATTATAATTGGGGTAATGAAATAAAGAAAGAAAGGATAATAAGAAATTCAAAATTCAATAATTGCCAAAAAAAAATATAACTGGGTCAAGAATGGGAAAAAAATAGAAGTTGATATCATTATGAGAAATCATGTCATGGAAACTTCATTGCTTTACAACTAGGTGTTTGACATAGCAGATATGCAACTAGATTATAATTATTCCGTGGAAATATGGGGAATTAAAAAATAAAATGGCATGTCATAAGTTCACAAAGTTTTATTGTAGTTGCAAGATCGACCCTATACAGATGTAATATGCACCATATATATAGTTGTGATCAACCATATTTTGATTTTGTGGTCAAGTTCCATGAAAATTATAAGTGGCAATTATCATACAACTAACAAAAATGTAGAACTCAATCATCAACTATTTTGCAAGTAATGTATGACATTAATGTGTATTATCATGCCAATGTATACATTGCCACCACCCATTAGATTTGGAACTTTCAACTTCTTTACAACTAATGCAACTACCATGTAACTATATGTCCATTGTAACAAGTATACAACAAAATTTCAACAACTTACACAAATTTCAAATTTGCATGGGTATATGTGACCACTTGACACATGGTTATAGGTCTTTGTAAATGTTATGATTTGCATCTATGGTTATCATGCACATATGCCTAATGTTAAAATAATATACAAGATGAATAAGGGGATGGTTGTTCTCTTTTATTTAAGTTTACTAGTTTATTATGAAACAACTAGGAGACAAAATATATAACAAACTTTTGCATTTGGCTTTTAGTTTAGATGATGTAACACTTAATGTCGAGGGGAAAAAATCATTCTCATTCAAATAACATGAAATGAACAATTTATTTTATTTTTTTGTTCATTTCTTTGGTTGAACAAAATTTTGCTTCTTTTAAATTGATTGAAACCATTAAAGTCTTATTCTTGATGATTACGTGAAATTATAAAAGATTTTAGTTTTTTGGTGTAATGGTTTGCTCTATCATTCATATTTTTTGTAAATAAGATTATTATGTTGTTAGTTTTTATACAACTAAAGTGAAATATCGATTATGAACTTTGATGATGCAAGTCTCAAGGCATCCAAGTTAAATAGACTTTTGTGTTTAGACAATAAAGGTGAAAGTAAGTTTACATTTTTATGTGAGAAAAGTCAAAACCAATGTACTCCAATTTGAATTTGAAAGGTTGTTTGTAAATGAAATTGAAAAACTATATAATTGCATTACCAATGTCATTGTTTTGTACATGTCTAGATCTTCCATAATAAATTTCAATATCTTCTAGCTTGAATTATGAAAATTGTGTTTGCTAAAACTAAACTACTATCCAGTTAAATGTCCATTACAACTAATGTATAATTAACTTTCAACTACTTGTGCAAATATCAAATATTGTTGTGCATAAAAAATTATGTTGTTTGGTTGTTAGGTTTTATACAACTAAAATGAATTATTGATTATAGACTTTGATGTTGTAAGTTTCAAGATATTCAAGTTCAATACTAATTTTTTTAATGTTAAAACAACAAAAGTGAAAGTTAGTTTACACACCTACATGTGACAAAATTCAATACCAATATATTCCAATTTTTCTTGTGACATTTTATTTTGAATTTAAATAGTTTTTTATAAATGTAAAGCTTGTAATTTAATCATTGCATTACTATTATGTGTTGTTTATAGTGCATTTCAATGATAAGTTAATGATGACACTATGTATGTTGATTTTCAATTGCATTAAAGTTGTAAAAGACTCTTACTTATATTTAAAATATGAACATTAAATTATTTTTCACGTTGCAATAAGGTTATTCCTACTTTGGTGTGCAAGCATCATATCACATTTGACAATTATCAAATATAGCCCAACTTTTGAATGGAGACAATGTGCACCTTTTAGTATCGTATAACATTGGATATTAAATAGGACATTTGATAACAATAATTTTAACAAATTTTAGTTTAACATTAGCGATGTAAATAATGTACATACCATTGAAAGGGACCATGGATAACTAAAAAGGTTCATATGAGTCCTATTTTTCATCATTGAATATTAATACATACAATTGTATTATTGAAGCAAAATGTTTATCATTATTTATGCAATTGATTTATGTAATGTGTTTCATGGTGCAAAATGATCACTACTAATTCCAATAAGCACAAAATAATATTATCCATAAATGGACATGAAGTATAAAATAGTTCCATCACCCAATTGATAAGTTGCAATTTAAAACTACATTAAATGAATTCAAGTTATAACATCGTACCATTGGAAAAATCCACTAGCTATAAAATAATACAATTTGGCAATGCATTAGTTGTAAATTAGTTGCAATGGACTCATCAAACTTCATTCATTGATGGGTGAATAAAAAAACCATGCAATATTACATTCATTCGTGACATTTGCATGAAAATTTGATGTGGACAACTAGTGGTAATGTAAATGTAAGTTGCAAAAGATACAAACAAACTTCATCCATAGGCATTTGCATAAGAAACTGACATGGTCAACAAATTCCAAAACAATTACATTTGAGTTGCACATATATTCAATAATATATCATATTATATATGACCTTGGGGTGTCTAATGCAAATGTTGCAACTTGTTTAATAACATTCACATCGTAAAAATACCACGAGTTGTAAATGACTGTTACAATTAAAAAATCCAATAGTAAGCCCAATTACAAAACCCCCAATTTTTTTTATAATGTTTGAAAATTAAATATAATAATTAAATAAAATTTGAAAAATCATTATAAAAAATATAAGTGGCTTGAATGACTCATGACTTGCAATATTTTTCTTGTGGAAAAGTTTTGCAACTTGGCAAAAACATTATCAAAAAAATGAAAAGAACACCAAAAAAGTTGTGATAAAAAAAAACATTATTTTTCAAAATCAAAATAATTAAATTAATGATGTTTAAATCTAGGCACTTCCTAGGTCACCACTTGTAGAACATTTTTGTAAAAATGTTATAGTTTAGGCCTAGGACAATTGCCATTTAATTAATGTTAAGGATTGTTGTTGTGGACCCACTCTTGAATTTGAAAAAAAAACAAGCCCACACAAAAAGAAAGGTTAATAAGAAAATCAAAACAATAATAAATTTGAAAATTTGAAAAATCATTATGAAACATAATTAGGCTAATGAGGAAAATAATGAAAAGTTATTAAAAGAAAGAATGGTTGACAATTGATTTTGATTAAGTCTTGAATAAATATATGTATATATGTGTGTGAGTGCGCATCTACTAATTTGGTTTGTAAATGAGGGAATTAAATTATGTACGCATACAAGATGAAAGATTTAAGGTTTAACGTTCATGGAGGATTAAGGTTTGATGTTCAAGGTAATAGAACAACCATTTTAAACCTTCAAAATCATTGGAGGATCAAACTCTTTTGCTCTCTCTCACACTTCTCAAAAATATTGTTGTGATTGTGGCATGTTAAAAATTGCATTGAATTTGGCACCTTTAGAAACAACAAAGCTTTAGGTGGTGAAAGCAATGAAGGCCACAAAGTTTCTAAAGACAATGCCAATGTAAAATGTAGAAATCGAAGACATAGAAAACCTCCTTGACATTTCGTAGGCCCAAGACTTTGAAGAAAACATTTGCATGTCCAAGTACCCATGCCTTGGTGCCTTTCATTGGAACAAGTTGAACCATTATGAAGTCTTCAAGTAATCATTCACCACTAAATCGACCATGAAGAAGATTGGGGATAACAAAACATTGGTGTTTATTGTCGATGTGTGAGTTGACAAGAAGAAGATTAAAAACACCATCAATAAGATGTATTACAACATTCATACCAAGAAGGTCAATACCTTGATTAGATATGTTATCTATTTATTTATACATTATTGACCTATCCCCCTTATTTTGATTGAAGAGAGATCCATCTTCTTGAACTATAGGATTATTGGTTTTTCATTGGGTATAGGTTAAGGTTTTCCATTTTTTTTGTGTGATGTGGAATGGTTTGTTGGGATTTGTATTGCAAGTCCAATGGACAAAAGAAGGCTTACATGAAATTGACTGTAGATTATGATGCCCGAAATGTTGTTAACAAGATTGGCATCATTTAAAATTGGTGAATCAATGTATTATCCTAGTTTTTTTTCATTACCTAAAATAATCTCAATTTTTGTTTGAATTTGTGAAGAGCAAATTGATTTTTTTTTGGTTACATGATTATGTAAGCTAGATCATTCATTGAAATGGAATGTTGTGTGATCTTCACATTATATGTATAAATGAATGTATAGGTTTTCACTTTTTGTTATCATAGTTTTATTGCAAATTGTATTCCTCTACATTTCCAACATGTTCAACTTCGATGTCTTTAGGGATCTAAAATTGTTTAATTTGGATTTTGTGTGAAAAATTGGATTTTTCTTTTCAATTCTTAAGGAATGTGAAGATTTGATTAATTTTGTTTATGAAAAAGGTGAAAACCCAATAGCACTTGGATTCATGTCCTTAGGGGTGAATGCTTATCCACATGAGGACTAAATTTAATGTTTGTGTTTGAAACAAATTGTTTAAAGCAATGCCTTGCAAGGTGATTAAAAAAGGGAAACTTAAGCTTGTTAAAGAGTTTTAAATTGAAAAAGGATGCCATTTTGCAACTTAGATGAGATTCAATAGATTTGAATGATTGGGTGAAAGCATGAATAGGTGGATTGTTTAGATTGTCACATTTGTAATTTTTTGGATTACATACAAACGTAAAATTTAAAACCATATTCAAAATTAACATTTTCAAATTATTCTTGTTGTCATACATTTTAATGGGAATCATATAATTTTTTTGGATAAATTTTAAGAAGATTGTGGACTTATAATGGATTTTTGAAATAACAACATTACATTTGTTGCATAGAAAAAATGAAAAAGTGGACTCAAAAAATATGTCAAAGTAGTGTCAAAATAAAAAGTAAAAAAAAATAAAAATCATCAAATGAAAAATTTCTTAATGAAGTGCATCGGAATTTTCCTTTATATATATATATATAATTAAAAAAAGTTTAAATGACATGATTGTTGTAAACTTTTGTCCTTGAAAGTCCATTTCACATTTAATTGTTTAATTTTTTGCATGGATTTTTTTAATCAATCACATGCTTAGGGATATTCATAGGTTGGCTTATTAATATTTATGATTAAAAGCATAGGAAATAATTATAGGATTTATGGTTTGATAATTGTTAATTGCAAAAAAAATTGTTAGTGTTAAATTATGGACTTTCAAATGCCACTTTTGAGCCACCTAACCATGTTATTACCGATTTTATTAATAGGGTTCAACAATTTAAATGGTGGTTTGTTTATGTTGTGCCCATGTGAGATTCATTTGAAGTTGTCATATGATTTTATACTCTTTACCTAACAATGTTTAAGATGTTTGTTTGATTGTTTTTTAGTTTTAATTATTCTCTCTTGTGTTGTTTCCTTCATTTTAGGTTTGGAAGTCTTTATTTAGAAATGTTTATTTATTTTCAAGAAAAAAAGGTTATAACCTTGTTCTAACTTTCTCAATCATCTAAATGATGTCACAAGCACAAGCAATATTGAATCTTTTGATGTGCCCATGTCACACATATAATTATTTTATGTTTCAAAGTGGGTCATTTGTTACCCCTTAGTGTGGTTGCACAAAAACACAATCAATGGCACTTCACATACATAATTTTAAAATTGTGTACTTTGGTCAAATTGTTCATATTACAATTGAGTGATTTTTCTTGTTTTGTCATTCTTGTATTGTTTTGTTTTCATAATTTTGTATGTGTTTTTCTAGAATTTTATTTATTTATTTTATTTTATTTTAAAATCCTTGTTCAAGTTTGAAAATGAAGATTCCTCAATGTTCATGAAGGATGTTTAGTCATAGAAAAGGACAACAGTGATGGTGAGGGCATGATCTTCACATGATGAAAACCCTTAACCTCCAAAACCTGTCTTCATCATGTATGTATGAATGGTACATTTAATCCTTCAAGTGCACACTAATCTTGAACTTATGCTTCATCTCTTCAAACGGTCATGTTTTCATTATTTTCTTTTCCATTTGTTCATATAACTTGGAGTTTTTGAAAGTTTTTTCCATTTGTTTATTTTGTTGGTATTGCTAAAGGCCCTTGACAAGTAAAGGTGCATTGAACTGATTTTGTGATGAACTTATATAGATATTTAATGTTGGAGTTTTTGGATTTTGAGGATTTTCATTTCTAAAAATTCAATATAAATAAAAAAATTTATAATGAAATTGGGTGTGTGCTCTTAGTATTGTTGGAAAGCCTTGTATGAGTGGTACCAAGGTGGTGGAGTTTGTAGACCTATGGCGCAAAAATTATTGAATTATTGTGAATTTTGTTGTTGAAAATTCAATAAGTTGATTCAAAAACTTATGTACTTCCTAAAACTACATTAGTACAAAGTTGTTTGTAAAGTCCTCCCCATTTACACCCCTAGTCCTGCCCCTTGTAGAAGCTCCATCCCCTATTTTTGGTTAGTTGCAAAGTCCCCATAATTGGGGATGAAACAATATCAACATTTTGACTATTACAAAGCTCAAAATGGATGTGTATGTATGAGGGAAGCAAAAATCAAAAACTGAACCTTGATGTTGTTCAACTTGAGCTCTTGCAATGCAAAGGGCAAACATGTTTACTAAAACAAAATCTTCACAAATCGATATGAAATGTGGACAAAAAGATGTCCAAACTTCCTAACTTTCAAATAGATTGATTATGTTACAAATCAACATTCCAAACGTGTTGCAAAGCTCAAAATAGGATGTGTGTGTGAGGTTTAGGACTTTTAAGAAATCATAAACTCTCACCTTGATGTGCTCTTACGATGCAAGTTTTTGTGACATGGGTACCTAGCAAAAGCAAGAGAGGATATGAGCCTAGCTCCCTCCTACAAGTTGAATGCAATGATGGCCATAACAAAGGATCACCCAAAATACTTTTCACTTAAGCTCCATAGTGTGTCACCTTTCTCCACACACCCCTAGTTCTCATGTCGCTACAATTGGATTGCTACTTCTTCTTCAGCTTCCAATACTTCCACCACCTTTCTTCACATTCCCCACACCCAATTTCTTTCCCCAAAAACACTTTCCATGAGATCCTTTTTCCATTGCCAAACACACCAAAAAAGGTCAAAAACACAAAGAGAAAAAGAGAAAGAAGAAGATAAGCAAACCTTAGAAGAGAAAGAAAGCAAGAGGAAAAAAAAGCAAGAACAAGAGGAGCAAACCTGCAACATCTTTGGTAACAACTATAGCTCTTTGAACAACCTTCATAGTTGTACCCACAACAACTCTTCCAAAGATTGCTCACTCTTCTAATGACTCTTTGCTTCCCTGTTGTCCCATTTGGAAAATTGAAACACAAATTTGTGAAAAAAAATGTCACTCAACCAACAAAAACAAAAGAGAATGAGTCTCTTTGTTCTTCTCCTCCTCGACTTGATGATGATCAGGAGGAAATTCTATCCAGGTTTTTCTTAATTTCATGTGTCCAATTAAGCTTTCATCTGTCACAGAGTTCTCCTTGAGGATTCTCAAAATGCTGGTCTTCGAAACATACAAAAAAGAAAATCTTTTTCCCAAAACCAGTGAAGAGTGTTTTTGACAACATTGATTCTTAGTGCAGGAAGGTGACCTGCAATTGAAGAGGAAGCAAATTATCAATGAAACCAAAATTGAGTTTGAGAATTAACAATTTATCATAGTTCTAGGATTCCTGATCATCAAATGGAGTCAACTTTATCAAATCTATATATCAAGCATATCAAGCAAATCGCTGTCCCAGTGTTCAAAGCCCTGGCAGGGAACACAAAATAAACTGTGATTTTGTGACTTAACTTCATGTTTTGCAACTTTAAAATATGCACATGTTTCATATTGTGACTAATTTTGTTTTCTAGGGTAATATGAAATTGATTTGCACTCATCAAAAAATAGTGAACTAATTTTCAGTTATAAACCTTTAAAAAAACATTTGTTGAGGTGTAGCTGATCAATTATGCTCTGAATCTCCCCCCCATGCCTATCTCATTTTTCGGGTTTAGAGTCTAAGGTTTAGGGTTTTTGGAGATTTGGCTCTGGAGTTTTCAAGGGCAGGAATTATGAGCACTCAAGTGATACACTTGTGTACCTGCAACTCCCCTCAACACCTAATAGTGGCATGAGACTCTCAAAATTAGAGAAGCGAAGAGAAGAAAGATTGCATGTTGCAAGCACTCATCACTGGTATGTAACTATGATTTTGGTGGTGTAATGAAAGTGGAAGTTGAAGATGGAGATTAGACACCAGAATACTCTTCATTCCAATTAGTATCAAAGAGAAAACATATGTTTTGGCTTGTTTTTTAACCTTTAAGCTTTACTTATGGATCACCCGGTTTCAGCAATAAACTCTTCATTTGAAATCGTCTGCAGGGGCCAAGACATGGCCTCTGTTTCTTGATCACCCAACTATCACCAAGTTTGGGAGAGGCTCCGATTGATGAGTGTTTGGAGACACTGGACTTATATTGAGTAGGCCACTACCTGGACTCTGCTGTCCCTCTGAGCTGCTAAAAGACTACTTGGATTGACAACTGTGGTCATCTGAATGGTGGTGATAAGTGAAGGTGTAACTTCAGCCAATTTTGTTCCAGAAAGAATTGGAACCTTTGTCACTGGAATCCAAGGTGCTGGCAGAGTGCTTTGAGAATGGATCTGAGAATTGAGATTATGTCAATATTGGTGGTGACCCTGCTTTTTCTACAGAATGATCAAGTAGACCGATGTCTTCAATTGAAAATCCATCCCTCTTCATTTGCACTGCACGACATGTGAGATTCTCAGACAAGTACTTCTGGTTGATGTGAGCATTTCTGATGCACAAAACCCACCAGCTCAGTTCAATTAGAAAGCAAGCCAGTCACTTAAACCCAAGCTATTTGCTGAAAAGATTCTTTTGGAATTCTCAAAAACATACATGAAGATTTGGGTTTTTTCCAGTAGAATTTTCGAACAGCATTTGTTTCTAGTATGATTGTTATACCAAAGAGGACATTTCAGCTTTTGGTTTGGAGTTTGGACTCCTTCACAACAATTTTGCTACCACAGGGAGCACAAGTACCATTCTGTGCACAAACTAGTATTAAATTGGCATTCAAAACACAGAGAAAATTAAGATCCTGAAAGCAGAAAAAATGATCATTTGTAACAAACACAAACCTGTCAAAGGTGACCCACGTAGCTTGAAGTGCCTTGATTTCCTGCACAATAAGAGTTTGCGGGATTGCACCTGGTGCAACTTTGACCTCCAACTTTATCTGTGTATTGATCAAACCAAATTCAACAGGACCAAATGCAGCTAAGAAAATGGGTTGTTGAACAACCTCAAGATTCCCTTTTGCTTGCTGACAGAAGAAAGAGTTCAATCTGAATCTTCAGTATAAGGTGGAAAATGCAAAATATCACCAGCAACCAAAGGAAAAAAAACACAACAACAACAACAAATAATCAAGCACCTTCAAGTCAGCTAAGTTTTATAAGCCTAAGTGGAAATGAAGGAAGGAAGGAAGCATTTGATTTTCACCAGCCAAAAGAAATACCTTGACACTGGGACTTAGACCTACTGGACTGATTGTCATCATCCTCTATGGAAAACACAAAAACTTTCACAAAAAAACTGCAAATGCAATGAACAAAAGTGCATAAATTTTCTTCTTGGTAATTTTTATTTTAACCTTTTCTTGTTGCAAAATTGGCATCTTCTTGTGTCTTTGATCTTCTTCTCAATCGCCTGCTTTGTTGATGCTGCGGCTTGCTTGAGACATGCTGCATTCACTCCCCCAAACACATCCACGTTTGCCACCATTCTATTCCCCACTGCAGCTCAAAAACAAAGAAAAAAAACCAAGTCAGCCACCCGACCTGTAAATTCAAGTAGTATATTATATTATCAACTGTGTCAATTGCCTCAGGCTGTGTGTCAATCAATGCCAAGTTCCCTCTCTTCATATTTACCAAGAAAGTCTAGCAGAGAGAAGAAGACAAACCCAGGCAAGAAGAATGTTTTGTGCAGATGATCAGAAGAAAAAATTCTGGAGAAGAAGAAGATTAGTATAGAATAACTGATTTCTCTTTTCAACTGTGGAGGTGGAGGAGGCGGTTTCAAGAGATGGGATTTTTTTTTGGTTTTCCCCGAGTTTCTTGCCAAGCATAGGAAGAGACTTTTGACAGTTGATTTTCTCGGGCAACGGCTCTTCTTGATCAGAAGAAGAAGGTTTCTCAGAGGCAGAGACAGAGACAGATGGTCCATTGAAGGAGGATTTTGATTCTTACTTGGGCTGGTGACTTGTTGCAGAAACGCAAGAATGGTAATCTGATCACCTTGATCCTGTTTTACCACTTGGGTGAGCACCCAGTCCAAGGCTGTTGTGGATGGTTTCTTCTCCCCATCTACCACCACCACCACTTTGTTGCATGCAGCAGCAGCAGCAGCAGCAGCAGGGTCTAAGAATCCCAACCACCACCTCATCATCACCTGCATCATCTACTAGACCACCATCATCCAGACTTGCTGCAAAGGAAGAAGAATCCAGTTCTAGAACTGAATTAGAAACATCTTCTGGAGCAACTTCTGTGACTTCTACAGCTTCTGCAGCTTCTGAATATGTCTGGTCTTCCTCATTTCCATCAGCACTAGTAGTAGGCGACAGGAGTTCAACTGATGGTATTATAGTGGAACCAGATACACTACTGCAACTGCTGCAGCACAAGCAACGTAAGTACCAGTGTGCGGCGGCGGAGTCGCACTACTTAGTTGCTGCAAGGAGCGGAGAGGATAGAGAATCTGATCATCAGACGGACTCAAGACGCTGCAAGTTTGCTCTTCGATTGTACCCAGATTGTCGCAGTTGATGTGCATCTTCATAATGCACCTGCGGGATGGTGACAGTTCGTCCCAGTGTGCGCCGAGACTGAGGCAGAGCAGCCTGAGGATTCAAGGCTGTTTGTACCCGAGTCCATGATGTGGAGCTCCTCTGCAACAGTTGTCGATCATCACCATATTCAACTTCTAGAGTCCCCATGATTCCTACTAGAACTCCTGCTGATTGTCGACGCAGAATTTCGAACACTTCTGTCACAGCCCATAAAGTCGAAATAATCCTCCGACTCAGATTGCAGTGCCACTTCTTCTTCTTCTTCTTCTTCTTCTTCTTCTCCACGAGCTTCTTGCTCTGCTGTAAGTGTTGCAGGGTTAGCACTGCAATCAGAGCCCGCCATTGCAACTGAAAAAAAAGAAACTCTCAATTCAAGCT